>OLSF01003019.1_pt1 | contig 11952 bp, 7 predicted proteins | sample 1672301 | NCBI WGS metagenome assembly OLSF01 (sample SAMEA3136669, study PRJEB25190) | human gut metagenome | biome: human gut; feature: human-associated habitat; material: faeces | place: Austria | collected 2013
GATTCCTGCATTTGCAGTTATTATCTCCGCAAATATGCGGAAAGGGATTTCTTTTATACGACGATTGTACCGGAGCTTTCTCCATCGTCACTGCTTTATTCTACGATTGGCTTGGGAAACTGCAAGGAGTTACAGGCGTTGACTGTCTATTCGTTAAGAAGCCTTGGCATTCCTGTTGCCATTGATTTCACTCCCCAATGGGGAAAAAGGAGTTTGGGCCACAGCTGGTGTACACTGATCGGCAAAGGTTATCAGCTTCCGTTTCTTTTTTACGACAAAGTACCTTTGGGTGAACACCTTGCGGATATGCGGAAGCGTGACGGGCTGGCAAAGGTATACAGAAGGATGTATAGCGAACAAGAGGGCACATTGGCAAGCCTTTTGCCGCAGGAGGAGATTCCTCCACTGTTTGAGGACAAGCATTTGAAAGATGTCTCCGAGCTCTATTTCACTCCGGTGGCGGCAACGGTAAACTTGTCGTTCTCGCCTCCTGAAAAGAAGGAGTATGCTTATTTGTCTGTGTTCAATAATAAGGGATGGATTCCCATAGACTGGGGCCGTATCAAGAATGGAAAAGTTGAATTCAAGAAGGTCGCAAAGGGTAATGCTTACCTGGCCACTTATTACCATCGGGGCAAGACGTACCCGGCATCGAATCCCTTTATTGTGGAGGAGAACGGTGATACAAGGTTATTGGCCCCTGATGTCAACTCCTTTACTTCTGTTTTTTTAAGGCGGAAATATCCCGACAAGAAGCATGTCTATGAATTGTCAAGGAGTCGGACGGTAGGAGGCCGTTTTCAGATAATGGCTGATGTCTCCGAGCGATTTACCGATGTATGTACGATAGATGAATTCCCGGAAACACTGGCTCCGGTTTCGATTGTATTTGATACTCCTGTGGAGGCAACGGCACTCAGATACCTGTCTGCTCCTGACTCGAATGTCTTTCTGGCAGAGCTGGAATTGTATGACGAGCAGGATAACTTGGTTGAGGGGGAGATAATCGGTACGGATGGTAGTTGGTATGGCAATGGCCGTGACAAATATAAAGTGTTTGACCATGATATGTTGACCTACTTTGATGCGCCTGTATCCTCTGGTGGTTGGGTAGGACTGTCATTCGGTCGCGTCCGGAAAATAAAGAGGATAGTATATGCTCCTTACAATGATGATAATGGGATAAACAAGGGGGAGCTGTATGAATTGTTCTATTTTGATGCGGGCTGGGTTTCGCTGGGAGAGAAGTATGGTGACAGTTCGTATACAATGAACTATGACAGGGTGCCTCGGAATGCCTTGCTTCTGTTGAGGAACAAGACGAAAGGACAGGAGGTGCGTATATTTACACAGGAGGATGGAAAGCATGAATGGTGGTGAATCTGATATGAATCATGAAATGAATGATACGGTTTCCTTATTGTTGATGGTGACGATGTTCCAGTCTGTAGCCAGCCTGCTAATAGGGATATTCGGCTATAGCAGAAACTTTGCCGTTTTCGGTGTTGCTTTCCTTATGGTCGGATTTGTAATGCGGTGGGCCGCTCAATTTTTAATGATAAGTTTTCATTGGTGTTTTATTAAAATTGAGCCACTAATGTAGCTCCTTCTAACTCCTGACTATAAGGAATGCAGGTTAAATCAAAGAACCGTATGCTTGACTTTGAACTTTAGCCTCAATCTTTAGCTATTCCCGTTTCAATCATTAACAGAAAACATTCAAACTATTAAAGAAAAACTTTCGAAGTATAAAGGATAAAGTGGGTAGATATAGGGAGAAAAAGTGCTCTTCAGTCTTGGTCTGTCTATACCAAGCCTTGGGATAGACAGACCAACCCCTGGGATACATGTCCGCAGGCTGGGGATAAACTTTGTGTAACATAACTCCTGAATAGGGATTGTGCAGGCTGTGTTATTCATAATTGGAGGAAAAGAAGTTTCATTGCCTTCCCCGATAAATAGGGCGATACAGAAAAAAGGTGAAGGATGTGCAGGCTGACAGCAGAAAGATTATTTCAGAGAACATAGTTGCCGACAGGTCAAAGCTAAAGATTATTTGTGTATTTTTGCACCGAATTTATTTCGGTAGGATACCTTATGAGAGGCAATACCGGGGGAAAAAGCGCAAAGCAATGAATATAACTGAACTGCAACAATCTTATGCTTCCCATCCCAATGTAGAGGGGGTGTGCAGGCTTCTGAAAGATAACTCTGTCCGTCACCTATATTGCGGAGGTTTATATGCCTCTGCCGCTTCTTTGTTTTCGTCTGTATTGGTTCAGCGGGCTACTTGTCCGCTCGTTTTCATTCTGGGCGATATGGAGGAAGCCGGTTATTTCTATCATGATTTGACGCAGATATTGGGGACAGAGCAGGTATTGTTTTTTCCTTCTTCGTTCCGCCGCGCCATCAAGTACGGGCAGAAGGATGCGGCAAACGAAATACTCCGTACAGAAGTGCTGAGTCGCCTGCAAAAAGGAGAAGAGGGGCTTTGCGTGGTGACCTATCCGGATGCGCTGGCCGAAAAGGTGGTCTCTCGTAAGGAACTGGGAGAGAATACACTGAAACTGCATGCAGGCGAGAGGGTGGATATGAACTTCGTGACGGACGTATTGCGCAGCTACGGTTTCGAATATGTGGATTACGTTTACGAGCCGGGGCAGTATGCCGTTCGTGGCAGTATTATCGACGTCTTTTCCTTCTCTTCCGAATATCCCTTCCGTATAGACTTTTTCGGCGATGAGGTGGAAAGCGTCCGTACCTTCGAGGTGGAAACACAGCTCTCGAAGGAGAAGAAAGAAAGCATCGTGATAGTTCCCGACTTGAGCCATAGCCTGGAAAAAAGGGGAAGCGGCGGCATGGTGTCGTTCCTCGATTTCCTTCCGTCGGACAGCTTGCTTGCCATGCGCGATTTCCTCTGGCTACGCGAACGCATCCAGACCGTGCACGACGAATCGCTCACCCCACAGGCCATCGCCGCCCGTGAGTCGGAGGAGAATGGAGCCATCACGCTGGAAGGCAAGCTGATTGATGGTGGCGAGTTCACCCTGCGCGCCCTCGATTTCCGCCGGATGGAGTTTGGCAACAAGCCCACCGGAACACCGGATGCCACCGTCTCGTTCCATACTACGGTACAGCCTATCTTCCATAAAAACTTCGACATGGTGGCGGAGAGTTTCCGCGAATACCTCTCCCGTCACTACACCATCTACATATGCAGCGACAGCCTGAAACAGACCGACCGCATCCGTGCCATCTTTGAGGACCGTGGAGACAACATATCCTTTACCGCCGTGGAACGGACACTGCACGAAGGCTTTGCCGACGACACTTTGCGTATCTGCGTCTTTACCGACCATCAGCTGTTCGACCGCTTTCACAAGTATAACTTGAAGAGCGACAAGGCACGCAGCGGCAAGGTGGCCTTGAGCCTGAAGGAGCTGAACCAATTCACCCCCGGCGACTATGTGGTGCATACCGACCACGGTGTGGGGCGTTTTGCCGGACTGGTACGTATCCCCAACGGTGACACCACGCAGGAGGTGATGAAGATTGTCTATCAGAACGAAGATGTGGTGTTTGTCTCCATCCACTCTCTGCACAAGGTTTCCAAGTACAAGGGAAAGGAGGGTGAAGCGCCCCGCCTCAACAAGCTCGGCACCGGAGCCTGGGAGAAGCTGAAAGACCGCACCAAGACGAAGATAAAGGATATTGCCCGCGACTTGATAAAACTCTACTCGCAACGCCGCGAGGAGAAGGGTTTCCAATACAGTCCCGACAGCTTCCTGCAACGGGAGTTGGAAGCCTCCTTCATCTATGAGGATACCCCCGACCAAAGCAAGGCTACTTCCGACGTGAAGGTCGACATGGAGAGTGCCCGTCCGATGGACCGCCTGGTGTGCGGTGACGTGGGCTTCGGCAAGACGGAGGTGGCTGTTCGTGCCGCTTTCAAGGCTGTGGCGGACAATAAGCAGGTGGCTGTACTGGTGCCCACTACCGTACTTGCCTATCAGCATTTCCAGACCTTCAAGGAGCGATTGAAAGGCTTGCCTTGCCGGGTGGAGTATCTGAGTCGTGCCCGCACCGCTGCTCAGGCAAAGGCTGTAGTGAAAGGGCTTGCCGAAGGGGAAGTGAATATTCTTATCGGTACCCACCGTATCCTGGGAAAAGACGTTAAGTTCAAAGACCTTGGTTTGTTGATTATTGATGAGGAGCAGAAGTTCGGCGTCTCCGTCAAGGAGAAACTCCGCCAATTGAAGGTGAATGTGGATACGCTGACCATGACGGCTACACCCATTCCCCGTACCTTGCAGTTTTCGCTGATGGGTGCGCGCGACTTGAGCGTCATCCAGACACCGCCGCCTAACCGCTATCCCATCCAGACGGAAGTGCACACCTTCAACGAGGAAATCATTGCCGACGCCGTCAATTTTGAGATGAGCCGTAACGGGCAGGTATTCTTCGTGAATAACCGTATTTCCAATCTGTTTGAGTTGAAGGCCATGATAGAGCGGCACATTCCCGACTGCCGTGTCTGTATCGGACACGGACAGATGGAGCCTGCCGAACTGGAGAAGATAATCTTTGATTTCGTCAATTACGATTACGACGTGCTGCTTGCCACTACCATCATCGAAAGTGGCATCGACATACCCAATGCCAATACCATTATCATCAACCAGGCGCAGAACTTCGGCCTCAGTGATTTGCACCAGATGCGCGGACGTGTGGGGCGGAGCAATAAAAAAGCTTTCTGTTACCTGCTGGCACCGCCTTTGTCCTCCCTTACTCCCGAAGCAAAACGACGCCTGCAAGCCATCGAGAACTTCTCCGACCTGGGCAGTGGCATCCACATTGCCATGCAGGACCTTGACATCCGTGGCGCAGGCAATATGCTCGGTGCCGAACAGAGTGGTTTCATTGCCGACCTAGGCTACGAGACGTATCAAAAGATTCTCTCCGAAGCTGTGCACGAACTGAAGACCGACGAGTTTGCCGACCTTTATGCCGAAGAACTGAAAGCAGACGGAGGCGTCATCAGTGGCGAGCAGTTTGTGGACGAATGCCAGGTGGAAAGCGACCTCGAACTTCTGTTGCCTGCCGATTACGTGACTGGCAGCAGCGAGCGTATGTTGCTCTATCGCGAGTTGGACGGATTGACACTCGACAAGGATGTGGATGCTTTCCGTTCCCGCCTCGAAGACCGCTTCGGCCCGATTCCTCCCGAAACGGAAGAACTGCTGCGCATCGTTCCCTTGCGACGCCTGGCTGCCCGCCTCGGCGTGGAGAAAGTCTTTCTGAAAGGTGGGCGCATGTCCCTGTTCTTCGTCTCCAATCCGGACAGCCCGTACTATCAGAGCCAGGCTTTCGGTAAGGTCATTGCCTACATGATGAAGTACACCCGGCGTTGTGACCTGCGCGAACAGAACAACAAACGGAGTATGTTGGTGAAGGATGTCAAGACGGTAGAAGAAGCTGTCTGTGTGTTGCAGGAGGTAGTGGCAATGCAGGTGGAGGAGTAACTGTTGCCACTCCTGCCACTAACGTCCGAACTGCAAGGCGAATCCCAAATTGAAGAAAGTGATGTTGTTTTTGAACCAGCTATGGTCTACTCCGTCATCATACCCGTCTGTGTTATAAAGTCGTGCATCGGGGTTGGCAAACCAGTCTGCTGTCAGGAAATCACAGCGAATCATGCCCGAGAGTTTACGGCTGATGCGGAACTCATAGCCTGCTGCGAAAGTTATTCCACAATATCCTTTATGGAAAAGGTGTCCGTTCCGTTCACCGCGTTTATATGTCCGTTCCTGATAGTTCATATACCCGATGCCGAACGAGAGGAACAGTCCTTGATTCCCGTTGCTCCACAAGGGCCGGTATGTGATGTTGGGGCGTATGCAGTGCAGATGTGCCTTATCCGGCAGGCGTGCCATGCGTAGATAGTCATATTGAAGTCCTGCGGCAAATAGGGGCGTGATGTAGTAGCGGCCTTCTGTCATGAGGTCATATCCCACCCGGTTGCCGTTCTTGCTGAAGAAGTCGTTGCGGTTTCCTTCTACATGGGGCAAGGAAACACCGCCACCAAGGATGATGCTGTAATTTTGCGGTAGGCATTCGCTTTGTGCCAGCAGACCTGTCGCTCCAATGGGGAGTAGGGATAGGCAGAGGAGGAGGAATCGTTTCATGCAGTTGCTGTGAGTTTCTTGGAAATATCGTATTTTTATCGTTTCCCGTATAGCTTGTCTATCAAATCCGTCCGTCCTATCCGCCGCAGTTCGTTTATGATGTTCCTGCGCTCTTCGGGTTTGTACCAGAAGAAGAATTGGCGTTGAGCCAGTTTCTCGCGCTGCGTTTTGGCACTGAATACCGGTTCCAGCGTATAAGGATGGAAGCCCGTGTACCATGCTTCGGTGGCAACGGTCATGGGAGTAGGGGTAAAGTCTTGCACTTGCTCCAGATGGAAGTCCAGTCGCTTGGTGATGACGGCAAGCTCCGCCATATCCTCTTCCTTGCATCCGGGATGACTGCTGATGAAATAAGGGATGAGTTGTTGGCGCAGTCCTTCTTCACGGTTAATTCTGTCGAATATCTTCTTGAACTCACCGAACTGGCTGAACGGAGGCTTGCGCATGATGTTGAGCACGCGGTCTGACGTATGCTCCGGTGCTACCTTCAGGCGACCGCTGACATGGCGGGCAATGAGCTCGCGGGTATATTCCTGCGTACTTTTGTTAGTGTTCGGGTCCTTGCTCTGGTGCAGCAGCAGGTCATAGCGTACACCGCTGCCAATGAAGGACTTCTTGATGCCGGGCAGGGCATCTACGGCATGATAGATGTCGAGCAGCGGACGGTGGTCCGTATTCAGGTTGGGGCATACCTTGGGGTAGATGCACGACGGGCGTTTGCATTTCCTGCAGACGGCCTCATCCCGTCCCTTCATGCGGTACATATTGGCCGACGGGCCTCCCAAATCGCTCAAATAACCCTTGAAGTCTGGCAGCTCCGTGATGGCTTTCACCTCTTTCAGAACGCTTTCCTTGCTACGGCTTACGATGAACTTGCCCTGATGCGCGGAGATGGTGCAGAAGGCACATCCTCCGAAACATCCGCGATGCAGGTTGACGGAGAACTTTATCATGTCGTATGCCGGAATACGTTTTCCCTTGTATTTGGGATGGGGTAGGCGCGTGTATGGCAAGTCGAAAGAACGGTCGAGTTCAGCTTCCGTCAAAGGGGGATAGGGAGGATTGACTACTACCGTCAGCTTGCCGCTCTTTTGCAAGATGCGGGATGCTGTATATTTGTTGCTTTCCTCCTCGATATGACGGAAGTTGGCAGCTTCTTTCTTTTTATCCTTCAGACATTCTTCGTGGGAAAAGAGGGTAATATCTCCTTCTTCTGCAGCTACCTCCTTGTCGAGATAGACCATTTGCGGAATATCGGCAATGAGCTGTTTGAAGCCTTTGGTGTCCATTATTTGTTGGCATTTCAGCCTATTCGCAAGTTCCACCACCGGTTTCTCTCCCATACCGTAGATGAGTGAGTCGGCTCCGCTGTCGAGGAGGATGCTGGGGCGTACACGGTCCTGCCAATAGTCATAGTGCGTCAGGCGGCGCATGCTTGCCTCGATGCCGCCCAGTACGACGGGGACATCGGGGAATAGCTTCTTTAATATCTGGGTATATACAATGGAAGGGTACTCCGGACGCATATCCGGACGTGCATCCGGGGTATAGGCGTCATCACTGCGCAAGCGTTTGTTGGCAGTATATTTGTTGACCATCGAATCCATACAGCCGGGACTGATGCCGAAGAACAGACGGGGACGTCCCAGTTTTTTGAAGTCGCGCAAGTCGTCGCGCCAGTTGGGTTGGGGGATGATGGCTACGCGCAATCCTTCTGCTTCGAGGATGCGGCCTATGACAGCGGCTCCAAAAGAAGGGTGATCCACGTAGGCGTCACCGCTGAAAAGTATTACATCCAATTCGTCCCAACCACGCAGTTCTACTTCTTTCTTGGTAGTAGGAAGCCAGTCTGTAAGGCGATATTCTTTCATTTGCACATTAAAAACTGTAATGTCATCCGTTCTCCGTCGTAAATCTCACGGAAGCCTATCTGCTGCTCGGAAAGATACTCTTTCATGTCATTGAAGGCAGTGGCGTTGTCCATGATGATTTCCAGCTTCTCGCCTTTTCCGGCCTCGCACATGGCCTTGATGGCAGGGATTAAAGGGCTGTAATGCTGTTGTCCGCAGGTGTCGATGGTTTTCATTTATTCTTCTTCTATGGTGTCTTGTTGGGAAAGCCATTGCAGATAGAGCTTGATGAGCTGTTGTAGTCCGAAGGCCTTCATGTTGTTGTGATAGATAACGTCGATGCAGAGGTCGAGTAGGTCTTTGCTATCTTCCTCTTGTGCGGCGATGAGGGAGCGAATGTTCAGTTTCAACTTGTCGAGCACTGTTTCGTCTACAATGCCGTTGCTGTCGATGAGATGGCGGAAGAGGCCGTATTTCTCGATGGTGGCAAGGTTCTCTTCAGAAACTTCTAAACTACGGGTTCCGCTGGGGTTGGCTTGTATAGTGTACATGATGTTTAATGTTTAGTGGTTAATGTTTAATGATTAATGGAAGCAAAGATAGTTTTTTCACTACAGATTACACAGATTTCCACGGATTATTTATAGGGATTGCTATTTTGTCTGTGTTAATCTGTGTAATCTGTGGTGAGAAAGCGGAGTATGGAGGCCATAATTGCATTTCTGGATGTTTCTTCCCGGATGCTTTCAAAAGGGAATCCCATGACAAAAGTGCGATAATCGTTGCCTTGATAGGCTACGGCGGCGGGTGTGTTGCTGATGGCATAGGTCATGACTGGAAAAGCGGGAGACATGGGCAGGATGCAATCAGGGGAAGTGACCGGATAGCTTTGCTCATTCGGCAGGCGGGGAAGGGTGAAGGTATGCCCCAGTCCCCGGACAGCGATTTTGTCCCCGTCTGTTTTCAGAGAGTTGCCATGCCGGTACTTCAAGATATTCTGAATAAATTCTTTATTGCCCTGCGAGCTGTCCATATCGCTGCCTACGTAGGCACCGCTGACCAGGAGATGACCTCCCGACTGGCAATAGGAAGTCAGTATGCGCTGCATGGGCGAGGAGAATGTTTTGTAGTAGGTATTGCGTGCCGGATTGCTGGAATTGTCTTCTTTTTCCAGCCCGAGGATATAGTCTACTATCGGATAGTCCTCTAAAGAGAGGATGCCTTTTTCCACAGCCTCATCGCTGCATGAGACGAAGCTGTAATTTCCGGCTGTCTGGATGGCTTTGCCATGTACGAAGGGGTAATCGAAAGTGTTTCCGATGATTTTCATGCCTTCGTATTTGTCACTGCTCTCTCCCAGACGTCGTCCTGCTTCCTTCCGGCTAAAATTCTGCTGGGCGCCGCAGAGGGAGATGTCATAGAGATAGGGAACGCCGGGATCTTGCGATAGGTCGAAACCTACAGTCTCGGGAGTGTCTATGACGGCCGGCCCACTGATACGGTCGAATCCGTTGACGATAAGTATCTGTCCTTTTTCCCGTTTGGCTTTATAGGCAGCAAGGATTTCCGAAGGGAAGCTTTCGCCGCCCCGATTCACGGCGGTTACTTTGAAGGAATAGACGATGCCCGGTTCTATTTTTACGGTGTGGGATGGGGAGCTGACGCGTACGCCATTGTCAAATCCTCCACGACCGATACGTGTATATACAATGTATTCGCGTGGTTTGGCAGTCGGTTCCAACGGGTCTTCCTTGCCTTGCCAGGAGAGCTCTAAAGTATTTTTCTTTTTACCGAAGCGGATGGCAAAGTGGCTGACGGGAAGGGGTTGGACAACGTAGTCTCTGCCGTGCTGGCTGCATATGTATTGCAGAATGGCTTTATAGAGCGCACGCCCGACGGTGAACTTGAAGTTAGGGTCATGTCCCAAGCGCATATCTGCGAAGTTCTGGTGCGACAACAGTTCTACGATGGTGGAAGGGACGGCGGGCAGGCGTGTTTCACTGTAGTTGCGGTTCCATAGGCTGCGGCGTGTCCAGTCTACGTTGAAGGTAGAGCGGATATCACGCTGCAACTGCGTTAGCAGAATGTCCGAAAGGTCACGGGAGGCATGGCGGTCTGTACCGGCATGCAGCCGACCGTTGTTGAAGTTGGTGGTATAAATGCCGAGAGTGCCTATAATCTCATCTTCCTTACTGAAACCGGCATCGCTATGCAGGGCCATACTCATTTCAAAGGGGATGCCCAAACCTTCTTCCGTTGGGTTGAATAGTGATTTTCCTGCAAGGTAATTCACTGTACGGGAACGTACGTTGATATCGTCGTTCATATCATTCTTTCCCTCATAGCCTCCATAGACGGGATAGGGCATGCCTGCCCATTGGGCAAAGTAGCGTGCGCCTTCCAGGTATCTGGGCAAGCCACTGGTTTGTCCTCCGCGGGCAATGTTGCCCATGCCTCCTCCAAAGCGGACGGCATCGGCACAGACCACGCCTTTCTCCTTGCTTTCGTTGCTCAATACCACCATGCCATAGTCATTCCGGCCTTTGTCGAAAGTGAATGTGCCGAGGTACACCCATGTGCCGCCTCCTATTTGCTGGTTCACCTTGAACTCCGTGACGCCTCCATTGTGAAATACAAGATATTTGGCATCGCTTACGCTGCCCGGCAGTGTTTGGTAAGATACGTATACAGCATATTCTCCCGTTTCCGGAATATCGGGTACCCATTCGGCAAAAGCCTTGTCTTTCTTCTTTTCAGTTTTGGCAAAGCGTGCCGTACCGGTGAGGAAAGGGTTTTCATTGTCCTGATAGATTCGTTTCCGTTGGGCAAATCCGGGTTGGGAGGTCTGTTCCCAACGTGCTTTCCGGCTTTTCACGTCCAGATAAAGGGAACCTTGTCCTCCATGTCCGCTCAGGCTACCGTCATTGTCTACGATGACTTCCTGCTTCTGCGTGTCCCTTTCGCGGGGAGTGAATACATTGGCTCCTGCATTCTCTAGCATGGGCAGGAGGTAGGGCAGGATGAAGGATTGGGTGAACTGGTCTTCTGTAGTGCAGAACAGCCTCGGGCGTTGCCATCCCCATTTGTCCTTGTCATTGATATAATATTTCCCGTGGCTTTGCCAAAGGGCGATGTGGCGTCCTTCCAGTCCGCGGGTGATGTCGTAGGGGCGCGAGGTACGGGTTACCCAGGGGGTACCTTTGTATTCCAGGTGGCTGAACAGACGTGCCTTGTCTTTCTTCCCTTTCCGGTAGAGGTTGGGGATAAGCTCTTCGATGCTCTTCCCGTCAGCAAAGACGGTGAGGTCGAAATAGTTCACCGGTCCTGGCAGGATTTGTCCCAGATGGCGGTAAATGGCATCAACGGTTTCAGGCCGTAGAGGCTGGTAGGCAAAGCGCTCGTTTGCATAGACAAGTAATTTCTTCTTCCGGAAGTCAATGCGGAAACTGTCTAGCTTGCAGGTACCGATGTTGGCCGTATGGGTGGTGTATTCCCTAAAGAATGTCTGGAGGCGTTCTTCCACATTCTGCTCTAGTTCTTGTGCCGGAAGGAGGAATCCACACAAGAGCCATATGCCGGTTAGGATAAGTTTTTTCATACTGATGAAATATTGAAGTTGCCAATATCTGCTTTTACCAGACGGTGGTGCGTGCAAAAGTACATAAAAGAAAGCTTCGTTGACGATTGCGGTTATTTTCTTTTTATTATTTTTGCAGACAGCGACACCAAGCCTTCAGCTAACAAAAAAGGAAACACCAACACAGATTCTCGTTTACACTGCACCGTCAACCGAACAGGATCTTACAGCTCAATCTTAAATCAGATGGAACAGATTGTATTCCTTATTGCCAAACGCTGTCCCTGGATGAAACTTCAGGTATTAGTTATGGTAAGAAAAATCAATGCTTCCACCTGCT
>OLSF01003022.1_pt1 | contig 11934 bp, 18 predicted proteins | sample 1672301 | NCBI WGS metagenome assembly OLSF01 (sample SAMEA3136669, study PRJEB25190) | human gut metagenome | biome: human gut; feature: human-associated habitat; material: faeces | place: Austria | collected 2013
CGATCATAAGCATATTGGACTTCTCAATCTCAATTTCATCCATAGTATCTGTAGCAACACGTTTATAATGGTTATAAACAGCAACAGACATTACCTTCTTGGCACGCTCCTGTCCGATTACATATTCATCAAGGCTTGCCTTGATCTTGTGAGGTGCCGGAATCTTCTTAAGGTCAATGGCTGGCTTGGCAGCCTCCTTTTTCTTCTTTATTTTCTTCGGATGGGGAATGGCATCCTGAAGGCTTCCCAGATTGATCATGCTTACATTCGGCATGTTCAGAAGATCATTCAGGTTCAGTCCATTATTCATCTGCTGGGTCATAGTGTCAAAGCTCTTCTGCATACAATCGTTGCAGATATGTATATTATTAGGCAGTTCGATCATCTTGCCAGCCTGGCTCTCCGGTCGATGACAGAGAAAGCAGAATTTCTCATATTCGCTGTCATCCTGCTGATTGCTGTCGTTGTTCTCTGTTATATCTCCATCGATGATCTCGTCTCTTTCATCGTCAAAATGATCTGTCATAATTTTTCCTTTCCTGTTTCTTATTCTGTCCTTTTATTGTAGCATATTTTTGTCAGATTTAGAAATTAACTTTTTATAAACAAAGGGGAGCATTTCGCTCCCCTGAAATTTACTGATTACTATCCGGTCTGGCACCTAGCGTGACTGTAATCGTGGATTCCACATATTCTCCGTCGCTCAGGCGTGCCACGCCCACCTCTATTTCTTCTCCTGCTGTATAGTACTGGAGCTTGTCGTTGATATCCGCTTTGCTGGAAACCTTCTGTCCGTCCAGCTTGGTAATAATATCACTCTTCTGGATTCCCGCATTGTCTGCTGCGCCGCCGGAAACAACGTCCAGATAAGCGCTACCGCTGCGCGGGTCGATGCGGGCGACCGTAGCGTTCAGGATCTCGTGCTCCTTGCTCTCGAACTCGGAGATGACCATGCCGCGCTCCGCCTCGCGGATGCCCTGAATGATGACCTGCTTTGCGGTCTGGGCAGCGATGCGGCCGAACGACTTGGTCGGGATGTCGATGTCGATGATGTCGCCGACCTGCGGATTTACCTTGTAGTCAGCAGCCTCCTCGAGGGTGATCTCCTCGTAGGGCTCATAAAGGTCCTCGGTGCGGACGACCGTCTTGCGCACGTACATGCGGATGGTCTTTTCCTCGCGGTTCGGCTCGACGTAAACGTTGTCAGTCATGCCGTCGTTATCGCGCTTGTAAGCGGTGATGAGTGCCTGACCTACGCGATCGAGCATGTAGTCCACCGGGATGCCCTTCTCTTTTTCGAGCTGTTCCAGGGCGTCAAAAAATTCTGCGTTCACCATTTTTTCCAATCCAACTCCTTTTTATATCTCGACCGCGAGACGAACCGCGGCAATGTCCTTCGGCTCAAATACGATGCGCTCCCCGCCGACGTCGAGCGTTACCGCGCCGTCGTCGTAGCCTGCGAGCGTGCCCTCGATCTGCTTTGCGCCGTTCAGCGCCTTGTACAGACCGACCTCGACCGTCTGTCCCATGAAGGCCTCGAAATGCTCGGGGCGCTTGAGACGGCGGGCAAGTCCCGCCGAGGAAACGCACAGCGTGTAGGACGGCATATCGTCAAATTCCTTTGCGTCCAGCATGGGGTCAAGCGCGCGGGAGACCTTCTCACACTGGTCGATATTCACGCCCTCCGGGTGGTCCACGGTGACGGTCAGCATATACTGTCCGCCCTCTTTTTCAAATTCTACATCCCACAGAGAAACGCCGGCCTGTTCGCACAGGGGTCTGACCAGCTCTTCCACGCGGGCGACGATCTGCTTTGCCTGCAAAGCCGTCCCTCCTTCGGTTATCGAAAAATTTTGCATAAGCAAAACGTAAGGAGTGGCACTTGGCCACTCCCTACGGTTACTTTCATTCTTACATTGATAGTATATCACGTATCCCGCGCTATTGCAAGCTTTTTCAAAAGAAAAGCATGGATTTCCGCCGTTAAAATGCACAAAATCGGACATGCAGGCGGCGAAAACGTGTCTGCGTGATATTTTTAACCGGTCACTTCGGGTCGGTTACGATCTTGATCTTGGCCGTAACAGCCTTTGCTGTAGTGAATGTGATGCTGTAATCACCGGAATTCGGGGCCGTCATGCGTGCGGACTGTTCCTCGGTGAGCGTGCCGGCGATGCTGTCCCCCTCGGAGGAGCGGAGTGCACAGGTGAACTCCGCGCCGTTCGGCGTTGTATCCATGGCTTTTACTTCGACAACGGTTCCCTTCGTAAGAGCAGGCGCCCACGCTTTCAGCGTTACGGAACCGCCCGCCGGAATCGTCACCACATACTCGTTCGAAGCGCCCTTCACCTGCTCGTTCTCGGCCGGAAGTCCTTCTCCGATTGTGATTTTGATTTTTGCCGTTACGGCTTTCACCGCATGGAAAGTAATTCTGCAATTACCATCCGTCGTGGCCTCTATTCGTCTTGTCTGCTCTTCGGCAAGGCCGTAGGTAAAACCGCCGCCGCCGGAGGACTGGAGCGAAAACGTCAGATTTTCGCCAGACGGCGTGGTATCCATGGCCTTTACGGCGATGAATGTTCCCTTTTTGATAGCGGGAGCCCACTCAGACAGCGCCACGGTGCTGTTCGCCGGAATTACCACTACGTACTCGTTCATGACGCTTCCCGGCTGTGACGGCTGTGTGTTATCCGCCGGGAGAATATTCTTTCCGGTATCGTCATATTCCTCAGACGTCTGAAACGGCCGAAACTCTCCCTCGGCTGCCGGTGTCTCTGCCGCCGCGGCGAAGATACCGCCGAGGCACGCTGCTGCAAGCAGAATGCTGAACAGCTTTCTGAAGCTCTTTTTCATCGTTCTCCCTCCTTTGTCGGGATATATGGTGTGAAACGTGCATTATCTGTACTTACAGTATACCATAAATCCGTTTTCCATCAATTCGCAATTCAAACAAAGAAGAGGGATATTTCTATATATTCTGCGCAAAGCTGCGTAATTTCGCACGCTGTACTTTCGTTTTATCCTTATTTTACCTGTTCTGGACAAAAGAAAAAGGTTATCCAATAAGCACGCTACTGGATAACCTTTTTGAAAATCATTTTTTCCCGAGTCTGCGCTCAGGTCGAGTCGTCAGTATTCCGTCAGGAATTACTTAACCAGCTCGATGATTGCCATCTCTGCGCAGTCGCCGCGGCGGGGACCGATCTTTACGATGCGGGTGTAGCCACCGTTACGGTTAGCGTACTCCGGAGCGATCTCAGAGAACAGCTTAGCAACAACTGCTTCCTTGGTGACGTAAGCCATAGCCTGACGACGGGAAGCCAGAGTGTTCTTCTTGCCGAGGGTAATCATCTTCTCGGTCATCGGGCCTACTTCCTTAGCGCGAGCGAGGGTGGTCTCAACCTTGCCGTTCTCCAGCAGGTAGGTTACCAGCGCACGCAGCATAGCCTTACGATGGTCAGTAGGACGGCCGAGCTTGCGATTGTTAGCCATTCGTGTTTACCTCCAAATTAAAGTAAAAGCGGCGGCGCGGTAAAACGTACCGCCGCGTCAGTTCAGTTACAGTGCCTCACGGCACACAGTTTGTCCGTTTTCGGTAATCAGGCAGTTTCGCTTGCAGCTTCTGACGAAGCTGTGGGCGAAAGTACGAAGATTACTCCTCGGACTTTGCAAGATGCAGGCCCATAGCCTCCAGCTTGCCGATGACCTCTTCCAGGGACTTGCGGCCCAGGTTACGAACCTTCATCATGTCCTCCTCAGAGGTGTTGATGAGATCCTCAACCGTGTTGATGCCTGCGCGCTTGAGGCAGTTGAAGGAACGAACGGAGAAGTCCAGCTCCTCGATCGTCATTTCAAGCACCTTATCGTGCTGCGCTTCAGCCTTTTCAACAACGGTGGACTTGGAGCCGATCTCCTCGGACAGGTCTACGAACAGATCGAGGTGGTCGCGGAGAACCTTTGCGCCGAGCGATACAGCGTCGCGGGCGGTGATGGTTCCGTCGGTCCAGATCTCGAGCGTCAGCTTATCATAGTCGGTCAGATCGCGGACACGGGTGTTTTCAACCGTGTAGTTGACCTTGTAGACCGGCGTGTAGATCGAATCCACCGGAATGACGCCGATGGAGGTCTGATGCTGCTTGTTCTTCTCGGCCGGAACGTAGCCGCGGCCGGAAGTCATCGTAATCTCCATGGACAGGCGAGCATCGCTCATCAGGGTAGCGATGTGCAGGTCAGGATTCAGGATCTCGACCTCACCGTCCGCGTGGATGTCACCGGCCTTGACCTCGCCCTCGCCGGCAGCCTCGATGTAGACCGTCTTGGGACCATCACAATGCAGCTTGGCAATAATGCCCTTAACATTCAGCACGATTTCGGTAACGTCTTCCTTAACGCCCGGAATCGTAGAAAACTCGTGCTGCACACCAGCGATCTTGATGCTGGACGCTGCCGTGCCAGGCAGAGACGACAGCAGGATGCGGCGCAGAGAGTTGCCCAGCGTGGTGCCGTAGCCGCGCTCAAGAGGCTCTACGACGAACTTGCCGTAGGAGCCGTCCTCGGCGAGCTGCTCACAGTCAATACGCGGTTTTTCGATTTCGATCATGTGGTACCCTCCTTCACGTTGGTTGGAAACTTAAGATAGAACAGGCGAAGCAGACGCCGCGCCTGTTCCAAAAGCGAGGGTCTATTATTTCGAGTACAGCTCGACGATGAGGTGCTCGGCAACATCATAGTCGATGTCGTCGCGTGCAGGCATCGCAACGATCTTGCCCTCGAAGGAATCGTTAGCCTTCTCGATCCACTTCGGGCAAGCCTTCTTGCCGTTTTCCTCGAGCAGAGACTTGAACTTGGTGGTGGTGCGGGACTTCTCGCAGACTGCAACTACGTCGCCCGGCTTAACCTGGAAGGACGGGATGTTGACGCGCTTGCCGTTTACGGTGAAGTGGCCGTGGTTAACGAGCTGACGAGCTTCGCGGCGGGTGTTTGCAAAACCCATGCGGAAAACTACGTTGTCGAGACGGCGCTCGAGCTCCTGGAGCAGGATCTCACCGGTGATGCCCTGCTTGCGCTCAGCCTTCTCGTAGTAGTGATGGAACTGCTTCTCGAGAACGCCGTAGATAAACTTTACCTTCTGCTTCTCGTTGAGCTGCATGCCGTACTCAGACTGCTTGCGGCGAGTCTGCTTGGGCTGGCGCTTGGTAGACTTGGAGTAACCAAGTACCGCCGGGGAAAGACCAAGCGTCTTGCAACGCTTGAGAACGGGCTGGGTATTCTTAGCCATTTATTGGTTTCCTCCTTCTATTATACGCGACGACGCTTCGGCGGGCGGCAGCCGTTGTGCGGGATCGGGGTTACGTCCTTGATCATGGTAACCTCGAGGCCAGCGGCCTGCAGTGCACGGATAGCAGCCTCACGGCCGGAACCCGGGCCCTTAACATATACTTCTACGGTCTTCAGGCCGTGCTCCATAGCAGCAGCGGCAGCGGTCTCAGCCGCGGTCTGAGCTGCGAACGGAGTGGACTTACGAGAACCACGGAAGCCCATCTCGCCGGAGGAAGCCCAGGAAATAGCGTTGCCGTTCAGGTCGGTAATCGTAACGATCGTGTTGTTGAAAGAGGAACGGATGTGAGCCGCGCCCTTCTCGATATTCTTGCGCTCGCGGCGACGAGTACGGGTCGCTGCGCCCTTCTTCTGTACCTTAGCCATTTATACGTTCCCCTCCTTACTTCTTCTTGTTCGCAATGGTCTTCTTCGGGCCCTTGCGGGTACGAGCATTGGTCTTGGTTCTCTGGCCGTGGACGGGCAGGCCACGACGGTGACGGACACCGCGGTAGCAGCCGATCTCGGTCAGACGCTTGATGTTGAGCGCGACTTCACGGCGGAGGTCACCCTCGATGGTGTAGTGTTTATCGATCACTTCACGCAGCGCGGACTCCTGATCCTCAGTCAGATCCTTGACGCGGATGTCGGGATCCACGTTGGCCAGCTTCAGAATGTCCTGTGCGCTCTTTCTGCCGATGCCGTAGATATAAGTCAAACCGATTTCGATTCTCTTATCACGGGGCAGGTCAATACCAGCAATACGTGCCATTTACTCAGAGCACCTCCTATTAACCTTGTCTCTGCTTATGCTTCGGGTTTTCGCAAATTACCATAACACGGCCCTTGCGCTTGATGACTTTGCACTTCTCGCACATGGGCTTTACGGACGGTCTTACCTTCATACTGTTAACCTCCATACGAGACGTTCGTCTCTACTTACTTCTCCATGTGATCCTGCCCCTTGTTAAATCGTAAGGAGACATTTGCACCGTGACTTTATCACCGGGCAGAATCTTGATAAAGTTCATCCGGAGCTTGCCGGAAATATGCGCCAGAATGGTGTGCCCGCCGCCGATATCAACGGAGAACATCGCATTCGGCAGTGCATCGGTAACGATGCCCTCAAGTTCGATTACGTCGTCTTTTGCCAAGATCAATTAACCCCCTTGGTTTTGACTAATGAATGTTTGGCCGATGACGGCCAATTCCCTTCGTAATTCGCTGTTGAGTACCTTGTCGCCGTTGCGAATCTTCTCGGCGACGCGGGATACATACAAAGGGAGCTTCCGGACGTGCCGGCGCTTTTTGCGCTTCGGGCTTTCCAGCCTTCGTCCCTTGCCGTCGGCGAGGTAGACAAACTGATCATCCGTGTCGATCACGAAGAAGAGCTGTCCCTTGTCGCGTCCTGCAAGCGAAACAATCATGTCCGCTTTGGATACTTCCATGTTTTCAAAGCCCCTCTGTAACGGTGAGAATTTCCGGCTCGCCGTCGGTAATCAGAATTGAGTTTTCGTAGTGGGCCGCGAGCTTGCCATCGGCAGTTACAGTCGTCCATTTGTCCTTCAGGACGCGTACTTCGTACGAACCCTGCGTGACCATCGGTTCGATTGCCAGGGTCATGCCTTTGACCATCCGCGGGCCTCGGCCGGGGGCACCAAAATTGGGGACTTCCGGTTCTTCGTGCAGATGCTCGCCCACACCATGGCCGACAAACGCGCGGACAACGCCAAAGCCCTGGCTTTCCACGTATGTCTGAACAGCATGGCCGATGTCGGAGATCCGGTATCCCTGACGTGCAAATTTGATGCCCTCGTAGAAGCTCTGTTCTGTTACCGTAATGAGCTTTTGTGCCTGTGCAGAAATCTTTCCGCAGGCAAAGGTTCCGGCGCAGTCACCGGTAAAACCGCCCCACTGCGCGCCCACATCGATCGAAACAATGTCGCCCTCCTGGAGAACCCGGTGTCCCGGGATCCCATGGATGACCACCTCGTTGACCGAAATGCAGACGCTTGCGGGGAACCCTCCATAGCCGAGGAAGGTTGGTTTTGCGCCCTGCGACACGATATAATCGTGTACCGCCTTATCGATCTGTCTGGTTGTGACGCCCGGCCTTACCATTTCGCCTGCCAAAGCACGCGCTGCCGCGGTAATTTTACAGGCCTTGCGCATGACCTCCAGTTCGTGCTCATTTTTGACTGGAATCATAGAATTACATCCCCAGCGCCGCAAGGATATCGCGCGTGGCGTCTTCGATGGGCTGGTTGCCTTCGACCAGCTTCAAAACGCCGAGCTTCGCATAGAAATCCTTCAGGGGTTCGGTCTCCGCGTGGAAGACGCGGAGTCTGTTCTGGACGGTTTCGGGCGCGTCGTCCTTGCGGAGGACAAGCTCTTTGCCGCACAGATCGCAGATACCTTCCTGCTTCGGCGGATGGGCCGTGACGTGGTAGCTCGCACCGCAGCTGCCGCAGACGCGGCGGCCGGTCATGCGGGACTCGATCACGGAGTCCGCGATCTCGATCGAAACGACACAGTCGAAATGGATGCCCGCTGCCTCAAGGGCTTCTGCCTGCGGGATCGTGCGGGGCACACCGTCGAGGATGAAACCGTTCGCACAGTCCGGCTCGGCGACCCGTTCCGAGACGATGCCGATGATGACATCGTCCGGAACCAGCTTGCCGGCGTCCATGAAGCTCTTGGCCTTGAGGCCAGTGGCTGTACCGTTTTTAATCGCTTCGCGAAGAATATTGCCGGTCGAGATGCTGGGGATATTCAGCTTTTTGCTGATGATCTCCGCCTGCGTACCCTTACCGGCGCCGGGAGCACCTAAAAGAATCAGCTTCATAGCAAACCCTCCTAATTACTCCAGGAAACCTTTGTAGTGCCGCATCAGCATCTGCGCCTCGAGCGCCTTGACGGTGTCGAGCGCAACGCCAACCACGATGATGACGGACGTGCCGCCGATGGCCAGCGAGCTGTTGCCAATGATGATGCCGACGATGATCGGCAGGATCGCAATGATTGCCAGATACAAGGCGCCAAAGAGCGTGATCTTGTTGATGACCTTCAGAATGAAATCGGAGGTCGGCTTGCCCGGACGGAAGCCGGGGATGAAGCCGCCGTTCTTCTTCAGGTTGTTTGCAATTTCAATCGGGTTGAACTGCACGGTCGCGTAGAAGTAGCTGAACGCGATGATCAGCAGGAAATAGCACACCAGATAGACAGCGCTCTTGTTATCGAAGACGTACTTGTTCATCCAAGTCCAGAACGAACCGCTCGTGCCGGTGAAAGCCACGATCGTAGCAGGCAGGGAGGCGATGGATTGGGCGAAGATGATGGGCAGAACGCCGGACATGTTGACCTTGATGGGCAGGTTGGTCGACTGACCACCGTACATCTTGCGGCCGACAACGCGCTTGGCGTACTGCACGGGGATGCGGCGCTCGGAATTCGTGATGAACACGATAAAGGCCATGAGTGCCAGCATGCCGATCACGATCAGGATCGCACCGTACCACTTCAGCGAACCGTCGCCAAGCATGGTGACCATGTTGCTGATGAGGGTCGGGATGCGGGAGATGATGCCGGCAAAGAGGATCATCGAGATGCCGTTGCCGATGCCGAACTCATCGATCTGCTCGCCCATCCACATCAGGAAGGACGCGCCGGCGGTGAAGCTCAGGATGATGACAAGGCCATAGATGAAGCCAGTCTCGGACAGGAGGCTGTAATTCTTGAGCATCACGTAGTACGCGAAGCCCATGAGCAGGCCCAGGCCGACGGTGGTATAGCGGGTGATCTTCTGGATCTTCTTCTTACCTTCTTCGCCGCCGTCCTTCGCCAGACGCTCGAGGGCGGGGATGGCGATGCAGAGCAGCTCGATGATAATGGATGCGTTGATATACGGCTGGATACCGAGGGCGAACACCGTCGCCTGCGAGAACGCCGAACCGGACATCGCATTGTAAAGACCGAGGACCGTGTTGGACAGCTGCGTGCTGAAGTAGGTCGTCAGGGCGGTGACGTTCACGTACGGGACGGGAACGCAGTTGCCCAGCCGGTAGATCAGCAGCACAACGAGTGTAAAGAGGATCTTTTTGCGCAGTTCAGGGATTTTCCAGGCATTACGCAGTGTAGTAAACACTTACACCACCTCGGCCTTTCCGCCTGCCTTTTCAATTTTTTCCTTAGCAGACTCCGAGAAAGCGGCTGCCTTCACGGTAACTTTCTTGGTGACGCTACCGTTGCCAAGAACCTTCAGACCATACTCGCAATCATGCAGGATACCCTTTTCGATCAGAGCCGCTGCGTCGACAACGGCGCCGTCCTCAAAGCGGTTGAGAACTGCCACGTTGATGGCGGTCAGGGGCTTTGCGAAAATGTTGTTGAAGCCGCGCTTGGGGATACGGCGGGCCAGAGGCATCTGGCCGCCCTCAAAACCCACGCGCACGCCGCCGCCGGAGCGGGCCCACTGGCCCTTCTGGCCGCGGCCGGCGGTCTTTCCGTTTCCGGAGCCCTCGCCGCGGCCCTTGCGGTACGCCTTGGTGTTGGAGCCGGCGGCGGGGGAGAGTTCATGCAGATTCATTGTCTCGCGCCTCCTCTTAGTTTTCCTCGGTCACCTGGAGCAGGTAGCCGATGTGGGCGATCTTGCCCCGGGTAGCCGCATTGTCGGGCTGCACGGTGGTATCGCCGATCTTGTGAAGGCCCAGAGCTTCGGCATTCGCCTTGTGCTTGGCGATGCGGCCGTTCAGGCTCTTGACCAGCTTGATGTTCAGATTAGCCATTGTGAACGCCCTCCTTAACCCAAGATCTCGTCCACGCTCTTGCCGCGGATGCGGGCGACCTCCTCGGGGCTTCTCAGGGACTTCAGGCCCTCAAAAGCAGCGGAGACCACGTTCTGCGGATTGTTGGAGCGCAGGCACTTGGTGTAGATGTCCTTGATGCCGACCGCTTCCAGAACGGCACGGACAGCACCGCCGGCGATCACGCCGGTACCGGGGGCGGCGGGCTTCATCAGCACGCGGCCGGCGCCGAACTCACCGATCACCTCGTGGGGGATGGTGGTGCCGGACAGGGACACGGTGATCATGTTCTTCTTGGCGTCCTCGATGCCCTTGCGGATGGCCTCGGGCACCTCGGAGGCCTTGCCCAGGCCGAAGCCCACGCGGCCCTTCTCATCGCCCACCACCATCAGGGCGGCGAACTTGAAGATACGGCCGCCCTTGACGGTCTTGGATACGCGGTTCAGGGAAACGAGCTTCTCCACGAACTCGCTGGGTTCTCTCTCAAATCTAGCCATTGTCGTTTCCTCCTCCCTTAGAACTGCAGGCCGCCCTCACGGGCGCCCTCGGCCAGAGCCTTGACACGGCCATGGTACACATAGCCGCCGCGGTCGAACACCACGGTGTCGATGCCCTTCGCCTTGGCACGCTCGGCCACGGTGACGCCCACCTGCTTGGCGGCGTCGGTCTTGGTGCCCTCGCAGGAGAAGTCCTTCTCTAGGGAAGAAGCGGAGACCAGGGTCTTGCCGGTCACATCGTCGATGATCCCGGTGGCATTGCCGCCGTCCAGCACCGACATGCGGGGAAAGCCGTCTTCACCGGCGCAGATGTACAGGAACGAACAGCTCGAGATAAGGGCCGAAAGGACAGCGCTGTCGAAAAGGATGTCGGCATTGTTCTGGAGATAGATGCTGTTCAGGTCGAAGTTGTCCTGCCGGAACTCCCGGAAAATGAGCCGATCGGCCAGCGAATCCACAGCCTTGCCGCACCAGCCCAGCACCTCGCTGAAGGTGCGGAACTCGGGCGGTGTGACCATGCCGAAGTCCTTCACGGCATTCTTCATCTCATAGTATTTATAGCGGGTAAGCACCCGGCTGCGTTTCAGCTCCAGCTTGCGGCGGAGATAGGCCATGCCGCGGGTCTGGCTCATGGGGGATTCCTCCTTTTCGTGAGAAAATATTCCCAGTGACGGCTGGGGAGTCCGGCGAGGGCAGGGGGAGGGGGTCATCCCCCCTATCGGCTGCGGTAGGTCGTCCAGTCACGGGACAGGGGCAGAACGCGCGGCGAATCCACAGCCTGCTCCTGAGCCTTTCCGCTGCGGGCCACCAGCTTGTCGCTCTTGGCCCGGTTGCAGCAGAAATGCGCGAGCTGAAGATTGTCAAGGTCGCTGGGGTGTCCGCCTTTGACGATGGGGATGATGTGGTCGATGCAGGGCGAGAGCGGATGCGGGAACTTATAGCTGAAATCGACCGGCTTGCCGCAGATGCCGCAAACGGTCTGCGTCGCATAGATCTTCTTTTTGTTCCGCTCAAAGGCCAGACGGTGTGTGCCGTCGTGGTCTGGCCGCTCGTTGCGGCGCGGTGTCCTGCCTGCCATTAGGATGCAGCCTCCTTTTGCTGATGTGCTGTGCGGTGGTCCTCGAAGCTTCGGCTTCCTTTGCCCCGCCGGGTCATGCCCGGAGGGGGGAGGTCTTTTTGAGGGAGGGGGTACTTTTGCAGACCCCGGGGGTATGAAAAAGCCGCCCGGGGTTTCCGAACGGCAGAAGAAAAAGGTGTCCACTGTGGACACCTCAAAACTATGATATGCGCCGCTGGGGCTTGAAGCGGACGGCGCAGAT
>OLSF01003023.1_pt1 | contig 11929 bp, 7 predicted proteins | sample 1672301 | NCBI WGS metagenome assembly OLSF01 (sample SAMEA3136669, study PRJEB25190) | human gut metagenome | biome: human gut; feature: human-associated habitat; material: faeces | place: Austria | collected 2013
TCTATTACCAGATATGCTTACACTACATTCACCGTTTCCTAATGCAGCATTTAATTTCTCCTGCAAAACATTCTGCAATTCTGCCTGTGTATAGTCTCTTTCATCCAAAGAAAAATCCACCGTTTTCACTCCAGAAGGTGTCTGAAATTCAAAGTACAAATTTTTATTATAATCCTGTATTTTGATTGTTGACGGAAGAGTAGCATTCGTCTTAATCTGGTGGTAAACCGTAGTCACTTTTCCCTCTTTCAACGTTGGATTTATCTTCTTAATTGTTTCTTTCGGTTTACAAAATGGTGAATCCTTCACTGGTTTCACTGATAATGTATAATTTCCATTTCCACCTTCGCCAGTAAGAACCAGGCGTCCCTGTGAGTCAAAAGACGCTTTTACATCCGGAGTTTTTACCGTTGTCTCTCCAAACATCGCTTTTGCTGCACTGCTGCTTATCGAATTTCCAACACGCAGAGACACTTCTTTTCCAACATCTTTCGATGTAAAGGTAAGAGAACCAGACGAATTCAATGACACTGTTACCTCACCCTGATATAACTCATTAAGTTTGTCCACAAGCTGCGCCTTCGTATACTCTCCCGTAGGAATTACTGCACATAAATCATTTGGCACACCATTTTTTGTCAAGCGGACCCGAAATTCATTTGATGTATCCGTAATGGTTATTGGTTCCTTTAATGGCGTTTTTAAAGAAGCAACCGCAGGTTCCTTTTTCACCAATTGTCCAAACATAACAGATACACTGTCACCGCCCTGTGTCGTACTATAACGGATGCTGGCTCCATTCCCCTTTTCATTGGTTGTCAGACAAAGTCCACTTCCATTTAATGAAGCTGTGACTCCAATTCCATTCTGTTTCAATTTATTATTTAATTGTTTGATAAAATCACTTCGTGTATAATTACCGGCATCCAAAGAAATCGTTGTCGTCTTTCCATCAACCATCAACGTAAAAGAAGAATTGGTTCCATCTATGGATATACGGTCTAACAGTGGCTGCGTCGTAATGGAAGCTGGTGTCTTGGTTACACTGATGCTGTCCAAAAAAGTAGAATTATCCGCACTAAATGCCATCTGAACATTGCTTCCCATCTGCACCGTAGAGAAAACTAGTTTTCCACTGTCCGTTGTAACCTTAACCCGGTCAGACTCTCTTGTAACATCCATGAGTTTGTTTTCAAGAGCACGCGCTAACTCGTCCGGTGTATACGTTCCTTCATCCAGAGCAATTGTATAAGAATTACCATTTACTTCAATCGTCATCTGATTATTCGCACTGGTAATGGTTGTTTTTGCTTCTAACGCAACCGGAACTGTATAAGACGCAGGTTTACCGTTAATAATTGCTGTTCCTCCCTGTCCCGTATTACCGGAACCCATTGCCTTGCAGTCAATTTTCGTGCGGTTCTCTTTCCCTGTTTCCGAATAAATTGCATTCTTATCATCTGTTTTTCCCTGACCATAACCGGAAAATGAATTTGTAGTTGTCGTCGTTTTTCCTTTTAACTGATCTGTGATTTCTTCTGCCAGCTGATCTTTCGTATAACTTCCTGCCGGAATAGTAACAGTTCTTGTTTCCCCTCCGACTGATACATTCATCTGATTATTCGATCCGTCTATCTGAATTGGCTCCTGCATCGTATCTAAAGTAATGGACGGCGAACTGCCAGATGATGACACAGAACTCATATTGTATTCTATTTTTTCTCCTACAAAAAGCAAACCACGGGCATTGGAATCCTCAAGAGCAATTCCCGTTACCGTTTGATTGGTATCTTTCGGATAAAATGCTATCTGCCCACTATTGTCCACTGCCTGAATTTTATCTTTGAGTCCTATTGATGCATCTGGTCCATTCAGCTTGTTATTAATTTCAGTCAGCAATTCATTCAGAGAATGATACGTTTTTTCCGTCAGCGATATCGCATAGGTTCCCTCATTTATTACAAAACTATCCCCTGAAGGAATTTTTTCAGTCAGGCGGATTTTAATCTCATTCGTTTGATTATCCAATGTTAATGGAAAATCTGTCTGGGAAAATGATCTTCCACCTACAAGTGACGCCTTTTGATATTCAAATTTACCGGCTGTTGGTGTTGGATTTTTTCCTTCGTCCGTATATCTGCGTTCCACAAAAAGAGTCTGATATGCACTGCTGCCTGCCACATCAAATTCAACTTTACTCTCTGTTCCATCTGTTTTAGATGTAAGCAAAAGTCCATAAAAAGAATAGCGATTTCCATTGGTGGTATAATTTCCAACTTCAGGTCCATACGATGCCACTGTCACACCGACTCCCGCTGCATCCAATTTGTTTTGTAATTGTAACACCATTTCGCCTATCGTGTATTTTCCGGAATCCAGTACAATTTCCTGATACGCATCGGAATCTTTTCCATCCACTCGTATTTTTAATGTATTATTCGTATCATCAATCACAAAATCATTACATTCCGTATCAGAGGAACGATTAACAAGAACAGCACCTCCTTTAAAAGTACCACTTGTTTTTTTGACACTTCCATATTTCGTATTATCGTAAAATACCGAAGTACGAATCTCTTCCCCCTGTGACTCATCATCAATTTTAAACATATTTCCCTTTAAACCAGTGATAATTCCATCATCACTTCCAACCTGAATGGAGTATTCACCATTCTCACTTGCCGTCATCCCTGTCCCGGCAAGCTCCTTATTTAAGATATCAATCATCTCACTGCGGGAATAACGATACGGCGGAATTGTAATATCCACTTTCTTCGTTGTGCCATCAAAATTTTCTATCGTAAATTTTAATTCATTATTGTTATTATCAACAAGCAGTGGATAACCTGGGTTAAAAACTGTTGTACCAATTAATGCGCTAATTCTTGAACCATGAAATTCATCGAAAAACAGATAGGAAAGTCCCCCACTTAATTTTGTTATTTCAACACCATTCTGAATTACCATATTGCAGGTGCCATCGCCCGTATACTCAAGACACAGACCATCTGCACCGTTGAGTCCTGTTATTACATCATCCATTTCATCAATTAATTCCTGCGTGGTATACTCTCCTGCCGGAATTGCAAAAGTAATTGTTTTCTCAGGCTCCGTGTCAGAAACTTTGTATTGTATTGTTAAAGACTGATTGGAAGAATCAATCGTATGTATCTGATCCTGGCACCAAACACGGTTTCCTTCCACTTTATAATAAGTATCCGCATAATGCTCAAACACGTTCTTCTTATTGAATTCTGTCTGATCGTTCATCCGGTCAATTTCACTTTGCAGCTGATCAAATTCCATCTGCATTGCAGCCCGGTCTTCCTCATTATAAACATCATTTAAGGACTGAATGGTCAATTCCCGCATTCGCTGCAAAATATCTTCCATCTGCCCCATAGTTCCATCCCCGGTCTGAACAAATCCAATGCCATCTTCTGCATTTTTTGAAGCACGCAAAAGACCTCGAATCTGTGAACGTTTTTTTTCGGAAATTGCAAGTGCTGCCGCATCATCCGCTGCCCGGTTCACCCGATATCCGGAACTAAGACGTTCCGTCGCTTTTTTTAATTTTGAATTGGTAATTCCAAGCTGCATCATCGTATTTACTGCAGCCATATTATGCTGAATAATCATCTTTACACCATTTCTCCCTTCGGATAAACATCATTACAATCCCAACGTGGGAGTGCAAACCGGTTATCAACTCCTAATTGAGCTTGTCTTGCTTCCACCGAAACACCAAGTCCACACCCTTTTTGTTTCACGTAAGAAATCACTTCTTCGCTGTAATTTCCATACGGATAATTCGTAACAAAACAATCCCTGTCAATAAGTTCATCCATCGCTTCTAGTGCCATATCTATATCTTTTTGCATCTGCTCTTTCGGAAGTTTGGCAAGCCAGTAATGGTCATAACCATGAATTCCAAAGAACATGCCATTTTTCTTCATTTCTTTCATCTGTGAAAAATTCATATATAATTTCTTTGCAAAACCGCTCTCCTCACATCCCACATATTTTTGAAACAGGCGCTTTGCAATTTGTGTCCGGATTTCTTCAGGCAGAGCATTTTGCAGCAAACGTTTCACAAAAATAACTTCTGCCAAATCACAGCGGTTGGCAGCCGCAAGATTTTGGTATAATTCTTCATTTGAAGAAAGATCCCCCCCCCTGTCTTCGATAAACATTCATCTCCTCAAAGCAATCAGCTACCAGCTGTTTCATTGCAAAACTTCCCTACAATTCCACCGCCGCCAAAATAAAATGAATCCGGTTTACCGTCAATAGTCTATTTTCCTTCCACGCCATCGTATTTGGGAAAAAACTCCCTGCACACCAGCTTCTTTCAAAATTGGATAGACAACCTCGTAATGATCAATATATCCATCATCAAATGTCAAAATAAATCCATTCTCCGGAATCTGTGAAAAGTCATTTTTTTGATATACCGCAAGAATCTGCTCCATACGCACTGGTGTATAATGCTCCATGAGATAAGCAAGTTGTTTTTTAAACAGTTCTTTATCCAGCCCCTTAATGGTTGGATACTCGCTGTTTTTTTAATCACGCACATAATGATACATAATAATATGCACTGTTTTTTTCAAAGCAATCTCCTCCTATCCCAACATATCGTTATTATCCATTTGTTCCCATAAAATCTTATCACAATAACACCATAAACGCAAGTGCATAAGTCAATACATCTGGATGCCTAAAATGAAATTTTAAATTTTGTCCAATTTACCAAACATCATTTTTTTCTTACTCAAATGATTCCCCGCGCTTTCATTTTCTTTATAAAGTCATTTTTCAAAATCGGTCCGATTTCCAAACTGCCAAAATCATCTGCTAACAATATGTAACGGTTTACCGTATCCACTTTTTTCACGAATTCCAAATTCACAATCACGCCACGCTTGCACAATACAAAATTATCACTATCTAACTCCTTTAACAGACTGTTGCAAGTTTTATACGGAATCTCAATCCGCTCCGACGTTGTTACAATCTCTAAACGATGGTTTACACTTTCTACATATACAATTTCCGAAACGGCAATCATTTCTAACATTCCTTCTGTCCGAAACATCAGTGACCGGTCCTTTTCCTGCACCGTTTCATAGCGAATTGCCTCTTGAATTGTTTGCTTTACTTTTTCAAAATCAAACGGTTTTTCGATAAATTGGTAACAGTGAACAGACGAATACATACACATTTTCGGATCATACATGGAAGTAATGATAAGAATTGGCGTAAACAAATATTTATCAACTTTTCTTATATTTTGAGCAAATTCCCCACCGGATACATCATCGTGCTGTTGTGGATGTAAAATAATATCTACCAAAAACAAGTCAATTGTTCTCTTCATTGCAATATCATACGCCGTCTTTTCATCTGCAGCCTCATAAATTACGGCATCCGAACGCACTTCCTTTACCAGACCGGCAAGCACCTTTCTGGTCTCACTTTTGTCTTCTAAAATCAGTACCTCTTTCATTTTCATCCTCTCCTTTGTTTCGTCTTTTGGTATTTTGTTTATGAAATCACCTAGTTCGGTAAATATATCCATTTCGTCTTAAGTTTGCCCTTATACTATTCGCGAGGGGGCGAAGCAATGAAAATACATGACTACTTAAAAAATAATTACGGTTATTCTGATTTTCAAATCGGACAAATACGCTATACGATAATTAGTATTCTTTCAGACGTAAGTAAGCTTATCATAATGGGTATTTTCTTTATTCTGACCGATTACTTTTTTCAATATCTGGCAGCCATTGCTACTTTACTTGTACTTCGGACATGTACCGGTGGACTGCATTTTAAGCATTACTTCAGTTGTTTGGCATTGTCTTTTTTTCTTTTATATATAGGCATATGCCAACTCCCAAAAATATTGCTTCCCCGTCCCCTCTACTTTGTCCTGCTTTTACTATGTATACTCATCAATTATTTGTTTGCACCAATTGTCTCTTCGTACCGTCCTATTCCAAACGGTATTCAGATACAAAAAGCCAAACGTCAGGCTTTTCACATCATTACCATCTACGCGCTTATCATGTACATCGTTCCGCCAAACCAGTATATCATCACTGGTTTTTGGATAATTATGCTGCAATCTTTTCAACTGCTTGCAGCAAAAATTGTGAGAAAGGAGGTGCCTCATGAAGCGTCTATCGAAATCATGGATATTTAAGGCTTGTAATTTTTGCATTGCCTTTGCAGGAATCCTTCATTGGACAAAGATGAGTTTGTGGTTATTTGGCGAACAGCCTTATCCAGAAGATTCTAGCAAATAACACATATCCTTTTACCATTTTCTATTAGAGGACAGCAGCATGGCTGTCCTTTATTTTCGGAAGGATAAATTCAAATACAAACTCTTCCTTTTCACAGGAAACTTTTATTCCCGCATGATATTTCAATAATATCTCTCGAACTTTCGATAATCCAATACCTCTTCCCTCACCTTTTTTTGAGTAACCGGGTTCAAAAAATCGCATTATTTCTTCTCTCTCATAGTGCATGGAATCATTTTTAATGGCAACACTCAATTGTTCTAGCTGTTCCAACATTTTCACTGTAATATTCTTTGAATCTCTTTGTTCAACTGCTTCCATTGCATTATCCAAAAGAATACCTAAAATTTCTATCATTTTATACTTTGGAAGATAACCCTGCATGTCATCTATTTTTATGTCATATGTAATATGACACCCTTTTGTCTCCGCTTCAACAAATTTGGAATACAAAAAAGCAATAATTGTTGGCGAACCATTCGATACTAAACGTGCATATCGGTTCTCATTTAATATTTCGGAGCAGTATTCCTTTTGCAGGGAAACAAGTGTATCGTAGTCCTTTGCAATTAAATGATGACTATAAATTGCATTTATCTGATTATGAAAATCATGTTGTTTACGCCGAATAGACTCTAGTAATTGCTCATAAACAACCTCATAAGCTTGCTCAAGTTCCAGTTCTTTTTCCTTCGCTATCTTTTCATACCTCTCTCTCTGCCAACTAAAAATCAAAACACCAATCAGTATCGTCCAAATACCAAATATTATATAATCCGTTCTCCTTAAATACTCCTCCATTTTATAGATAATTAAAAGATAGATTCCCCCAATGAGACATATTCCGGCGGCAATTTTGCTTAACATTGTGTAGTTATCAATTCCTTGTGATACCTTATAAAAATATCCGGTCTTGCTAATTACCACGCTAAGGACCAATACTAAAAAATTAATTCCTAACATCACCCAGTCAACCGATACCCAATTTTCTAATGCAAATACTGGCATGGAACAAATTACTTGTGCAAATATACAATAAATCGCTACAAGCACTAAATTCACATTTGCTTTTCGTATCGAACACTTAAATTTCAGTAATTCATATATGTAAATTCCCACATACCCAAATAAAGCCATCCCCTTGGACAGCCCAAAATAATTTGCCGATTCAATTAAAGTAACCTCTGCTACCATAAAAACCGCATCATAGATGCTAAAATAATACCTCTTTCCAAATAAATAATTCACACAAATAAGTGTAGCCGCCATTTCCAATATGGTATTTATCGCCGTCAGCATAACCTATCTCATCATCCCTTCAGCACTTTTTCCAGCATATCCGTATACCACCGAATCTTGCTAATTGCATTTTCCGGTGTCAATTGTTCTTTATCCATGCACTCCATATTCAAACATATCGGGTCTGTTGTCAAACCATAAATAAAATTCATATCACAATGTAACTGGTTTGCCAGTATATAGGCATATGCGCTGGATAACCCTGTCTCACCACGTTCAATACGATATACTCCATCTTCTGAAATGTGAAAGATATGTGCCAAATCCTTGCGGCTAATCCCCTGTGATTCACGAAACTTTTTCACATTTGCCCCAATAATCTCGTCTTCACGGCTGATATCACTCATAAATATGCTCCTTTGCTCTTTTCTTAAATGATAGCAATAAATCGCATATATCTGTTCGGTATTATCCACCATTTTATCGGTGTTTATTCCCGTTTCAGTCATATTTCTGTGATAATAGATAAAACCAAGCGAATTCTAAAATAATAGCTGCCCCTTTACGAGGCAGCTATTATTACACTTTCTCCCCCTTCGGATACACATCATTGCAATCCCAGCGCGGAAGTGCAAACCGGTTATCAACGCCTAATTGTGCCCCCCTTGCTTCAACTGAAACACCCAGGCCACAGCCCTTTTGTTTCACATAAGAAATCACTTCCTCACTGTAATTTCCATATGGATAATTCATAACAAAACACTCTTTATCGATAATTTCGTCCATTGCCTCCAATGCCATATCAATATCTTTTTCCATCTGCTCTTTCGGAAGTTTGGCGAGCCAGTAATGGTCATAACCATGAATTCCAAAAAACATACCATTTTTCTTCATTTCCTTCATCTGTGAAAAATTCATATACAATTTCTCTGCAAAAGTGCTCTCCTCACATCCCACATATTTTTGAAACAGGTGCTTTGCGATTTCCGTCCGGATTTCTTCAGGCAGAGCATTTTGCAATAGCCGCTTTACAAAAATAACCTCACCCGGATCCCAGCGATTAGCAACCGCAAGATTTTGATATAATTCCTCATTGGACAAAAGAGTTACACCCTGATTTCGATAAAAATCCATCTCTTCAAAACAATCGGCTACCAGCTGTTTCATTGCCAAGCTCCCCTTCAACTCCACAGCCGCCAGAATAAAATGAATCCGGTTTACCGTCAATAATTTGTTTTCCTTCCATGCCATTGTATTTGGAAAGAAAACTCCCTGCACTCCGACCTTTTTCAAAATCGGATAAACAACCTCATAATGATCAATATACCCATCATCAAACGTCAGAACAAAACCATTTTCCGGAATGTCTGAAAAATCATTTTTCTGATATGCTGCAAGAATCTCATCCATACGCACCGGTGTATAATGCTCCAAAAGATATGCAAGCTGTTTCTCAAACAATTCTTTGTCAAGTCCCTTAATGGTCGGATACTCGCTGTTTTTCAAATCACGCACGTAATGATACATAATAAAATGTACTGTTTTTTCCACTTTAATTGCCTCCTATCCAAGTAAGTCATTCATGTCAAATTCTTTCATGGTACTTTCTCCTTTACGGATATCCGCAAGTTTTTCCAGTTTTTTATTTTGCAAAAATTTTTCTGTATTATATAAAACAAGCACATCCGTAATATCCGAATTTGACGACAAAAGACTTCCCATTGCCATTTTTCCGTAACGATAATCAAATATAATTATCTTATCAAAATGTTCCGTCAAAAATGGAACAAAGCAGTTAGCGAATGAATCTTTTACCAAAAGAAGCGTTTTACCCGTATGGGCTTTCGTCGTAATTTCCACTTGAAACGAATTTTTCTTCATAAAATACTGATAACGATTAAACCCTTTTTTCGCCTCATTGGGGAAATATAAAGAAGAATAGGTTTTCTCTTCATCATCAAACACTACTTTTGTTTTCACCGGATTTTTGCTTTCAAATTTTTCCACCACATCCGCCGCGCCACCGGCATGAATCTTATTATAGGTAGTCCCATAAAAATCATCAAATACAGATACGCGCTTGAAATCGGATAAATCTTTTGCTTTCCGTCCGGTTTGAAGTGCCCATGCACGATATGCATAATAAGCCCCAAGACTTGTCCAATGATGATCCGTCCGATAGTAAATATATTCCTCATTATGCGACTGCATCGTTTTCGTTAAATCGTATATCAAATTAGGCTCATCAACTTTTGTCTGCAAATCCCGAATCATAGACTGCCAGTCTATCGTGTCTGCGTAAGCCGGCAAAACATTTGTAAGCGCTGTCGTTTTCGATGGAACAAACATTGCCCTCACATGCTTCCTGCCATATCTTTTTTCCGTTTCATTGAGAAACGTTGTCAGATATGTTTCATTTTCCTTTATCTGCCCTGAATCAAAATCCGCCTTTTCGTATTTTTCAATCAGGTAATTATTTTTCCCAAGATAAACGCCATTAAAGTCTTTTTTCCCAAGGGCAATCTGCTCTCGCACCGCCAGATCCACCCATTTGTCACGGAAGAAAAACTGGTCACTTAAATATGTATCATATTCCTTTTGATATTCTCCCGATAAAATACGCTTTGCCGTGATTTTTGGTTTCTTAGCCAGTTCACGATTCTCCACATCCGAAAACTCCCGGTCCGGCAGAACAAAAGAAACCACCGTACCATCAAAAAGCATGACACAAAAAACAATGAGCATTGCCAGTTTCATTTTTCTCATCCACCACACCTCCTAAAATCGAAAATATAAAAACGGATTATACGAAGAATTGACTAACAGCGCAACACTCAGTATAAAAACAACAACGACAAACAACGTACCACACACTTCTCGACGCATGGTCTTCTCCGGCAAAAAGAATCGGTTTATACAGGTGCGAAGCAGCGAAACCGAACCAATAATGGCAATCACAAGTAAAATCAGGTAATAGGAAAGCAGATACATTGCCTCTCGATTAACAAAATTTCCACTGATGCAAAATAATGTTTTGAAATAATTTGTTCCATCTGCGCCAAAACTCGGTAATACTTTTCGATTCATACGGATGCTTAAAGTTTTCAGGAAAAGAAAATCCAAACATCGAGCCAAGTCCGATTGCCATATCTGAATAACCGGAGAAATCAAAATATATTTGTAACGTAAATGCAATCACACCAAGCCATGCAGAAACCGTTGTCAAATCCGCTGCTCCCATACCGGCAATCTCACGAAAGAGATCGCCAATCGGATTGGCAATCAACACTTTTTTCCCGAGACCTATCATAAATCGAACAATTCCCTTACTAAATAAATCAATTGTTTCTTTCCGTTTTACCATCTGTTCTTCCACTGTCTGATAGCGGATAATCGGTCCGGCAATCAATTGTGGGAACAACGCAACATAGGTTCCAAACGTCACAAAGTTTTTCTGCACCTTCACTTCTTTCCGGTACACATCAATCACATAGGACATCGTCTGAAAAGTGTAAAAAGAAATACCAATCGGCAGAGGAAGATTTAACTGCGGCATTTCTACACCTGCCATATATCCGGCCATCCGCAAAAAAAAGTCCGCATACTTAAAGAACCCTAACAAAAGCAGACTGACTACGCAGGCAATTGTTAAGGAACAAATCTGTCCTCGTTTATTTTCTCTTTTCTGATAATAAGAAAGACGAAGTCCGGCGCAATATGCTACAAGTGTAGAGAACAAAATCAAGACAATATAAACCGGCTCTCCCCATGCATAGAAAACCAAACTGCCCCCAAAAAGAACCGCATTGCGGAATCTCCTTGGGGTGCAGTAATAAACAACTAACATAATCGGCAAAAACCGAAACAAAAACAATAAACTACTAAATACCATGAAGCAGCCTCTCCTACAATTTCTTCTTCAATGCCGCCTGTCCTTTTTTGTTGACAGCTTTTGACGGAGACATTGCAATATACAAGACAAAAGTTCCTTTTTTCCCATAAATTGCATTCTTAAATACTTTCTGCTCAGTTTTAGAATAATCACTTAAATAATCACTCTTGCTATTTGCCTTCTGGTACTTTTTCAAAGCATTATATAATTTTTTCGCACCTTTTCCATTTTTTGCTTCCATCACACGGCCGCTTGCTGGATCTTTTGCCTTACCTGCAATGCCAAGAACGCCTGCTTCATGGTTTAATACCCAGTTGTGATCGTATCCATGTCCAAGGATCAAAGCCTCAAAATCAACTTCAATGTCCTGTCCGATCGGTTTCATCTTTGTAAAATCCATAGGAGTTCCTGCTACCGGAAGGATCTCTCCTGTTGGGATGGAAACCGCGTCTGCAGGTGTGTATGTATCAGCTGCAAGCAGATCGGA
>OLSF01003026.1_pt1 | contig 11910 bp, 8 predicted proteins | sample 1672301 | NCBI WGS metagenome assembly OLSF01 (sample SAMEA3136669, study PRJEB25190) | human gut metagenome | biome: human gut; feature: human-associated habitat; material: faeces | place: Austria | collected 2013
ACCCGTTCGACGAACTGTCGGGCTGCGGCGTGGGATTCAAACTCGTGCAGGCCTATGCGCAGAAAAACCGCATGCCTTTCGAGCAGATCCTGCCCCTGCTGGACCTGCTGGTCGTGTCGATCGCCTCGGACATCGTGCCGCTGGTCGGCGAGAACCGGATTCTGGCCTATTTCGGCCTGAAGAACCTCAACCGCGAGCCGTCGAAAGGTCTGCTGTCGATCATCAAGATCTGCGGGCTGGACAAACACAATATCACCATCGACGACATCGTCTTCAAGATCGGGCCGCGCATCAACGCCGCCGGCCGCATGCGAATGGACGAGAACGACGAAAACGCCTCGCCTTCGGGCGGGCACGCCGCCGTGGAACTGCTGATCGAGGGCAACGAGTCGATCGCCGAGGAGTTCGGCAGCGTGATCGACGCCTACAACCAGGACCGCAAGTCGATCGACCGCTCCGTCACGCAGGAAGCGCACGACTATATCGAGGGCAATCCCGAAATGAAGGCCCTCAAGAGTACCGTGATCTACAATCCCCGCTGGATGAAGGGCATCGTGGGCATCGTCGCGTCGCGTCTCATCGAGACCTACTACCGTCCGACGGTGGTGCTGACGATGAGCAACGGATTCGTGACCGGATCGGCGCGTTCGGTTCCCGGATTCGACCTTTACCAGGCCGTCGAGTCGTGCTCGGACCTGTTGGAAAACTTCGGCGGACACATGTACGCCGCAGGGCTGACGATGCGTCCGGAAAACGTCGGCGAGTTCACGCGGCGGTTCAACGCATACGTGGAGGAGAACATCGACCCGCAGATGCTCGTCCCGCAGGTGGACATCGACAGCGAACTGCTCTTCTCGGACATCACGCCGGCTTTCCGCAAGGACCTCAACCGCTTCCAGCCCTTCGGGCCGGGCAACACGGCGCCGGTCTTCGCCACCTGCGGCGTGAGCAACCACGGCGACGCCAAGCTCGTCGGCATGGAGTGCGAGCACCTGCGCATGGACCTGATGCAGCGGCAGAAGCCCAACACCAAGATCCAGGCCATCGCCTTCCAGCAGCCCACGCATTACGAATGGGTGCGCTCGGGACGCCCGATCGACGTCTGCTACCAGATCGTCGAAAACCACTACCGGGGAACTGTGACCACCCAGCTCCGGATCAAGGACATCAAACCCGTTCTGAACAGGTAGTCTCCGTCTTCGAAAGAGAGGTCAGGAACACAACTCCGGGCCTCTCTTTTTCAATTTACATGCGTCATTGCATTTAGCGTCACAGCCGGTCATCCGGCTCCTTCACTGCAAACAAATGAATCTTCTGAAGAAACCGTTCAGCATTTCCCTCCAGGCCCTGGCGGGAGTTCTGATTTTCAGCTGCCTGCTGGCACATCCCTTCTCCGAAGCCGCGAGCAGCCCCCCGGGCGACAAGCGCGACTACATGCTGGTGCTGAACACCTACACCGAATCGGCGCCCTGGAGCAGCCACATTATCAACAGCATCGTCGCGCATATCGACCAGGTGGACAACTTCGAAGTCTACACCGAAAACATGAACTCGCTGTTGATGACGTTCAAAAAACACAAAACCGGCGAGATCGAATCCTTCAAAAACAACCTGCTGCGGGAATACGGCAAGAATCCGCCCCGGATGCTGGTGCTGCTGGGCGCTCCGATCGCCGTGCTGCGCGACTTCGTGAAACAGACCTGGCCCGGCGTGCCGTTGATCCTCTGCTCGGAAATGGACTACATAGGTCCTGAAAACGCCTACCTCGACCGCCGCCCGCTGCGCCCCGAGGAGCGGCTGCCGCTGTGCGACAAAGCCGTGTCCGACAACATCACGCTCATCCGCACGCCGCTCTACCTGCGCGAGAACGTCGAGCTGATGCGCCGGATGATCCCGGGGATGGATTCGCTGATCTTCGTCGGCGACGGCCGCTATATCAACCAGCAGGCCGACAGCGACCTGCGCGAGCTGCTGGACCGCGAATTCCCGCAGATCGACTACCGGTTCTACTCGGCACACGAAATGTCGACCGAAGCGTTGCTGGACTCGCTCAACCACATCGACATCCACCGCACGGGCATACTCTTCTCGTCGTGGCATTACACCAAAAAAATCGGCGACAACATCGTCTCCGTCACCGACTCCTACCGCGTCATCGCCAGCGTGCAGGCCCCGATGTTCGCGCTGATGCCCGCAGACATCCGCGACGGCGGACTGGTCGGAGGCTATGTATACGACGACGCCGAGGTGAACGCACACGTCATTTCGACCATCGACGCCGTTCTGGCCGGACACCAGCCACGCGACATTCCGTTCTACGCCCCGCAGGACGCCCGCCCGGTCTTCAACTACGCAGCCCTCGAACGCAAGGACCTCTCGCCGCACACCTGCCCGGCCAACACGCTCTTCTACAACAAACCGGTATCGACGCTCGAACAGTACAAATGGGCGATCGGAGGCATCGTGCTGCTGCTGGCCTTCATCGGCATCCAACAGTGGCGCATTCGCATGATGTACCGCGTGGAATCGGCCCGGCAGCGGGAATCGGAAAGTCTGGCGAAATATTCGAACCTGTTCAACGCCATGCCGATCGTCTACATCCAGATGAAGGTGATTTACGACGAAAACGGCAACCCCGCAGACGCCCTCTACTGCGACGTGAACTCCCGTTACGAACGCATATTCATCCCCCGCGAGCAGGCGATCGGACGACGGGTCAGCGAACTGTTCCCCTTCCCGATGACCGAATTCATGCGGCTGATAAAAATCGCACAGACCGAGAACCGGACCATCACCTACCCCTATTATTACGAACCGCGCGACATCTTCTACGAAGTGGTGATCAGCCGCTCGTACCTCGAAGAACACATCGACATCTTCTGCCTCGACGGCACGGCGCTCTACAAGACGCAGCAGAAACTCGATTCGATCAACCACAAGCTGGCGATGGCGCTCGACGTGGCGGACATCGTGCCCTGGAAATGGGACCTGCGCAAAAGGTCGATCCTGTGCGACGTGAACAAATCGGTGCACGGCCAAATGCTCGCCGGGACGAACGCCGACCAGCAGCTGGAAGTCCCCTCGGAAAGCTATTTCGCCAAGATCCACAAGGAAGACCGTGAGCGGGTGCGCCGCGCCTACGACGACCTGATCGCCGGACGGAAGGACAAGGTGCGCGAGGAGTACCGCGTAGCCTCCGACGCCGGAGGACGCTGGCATCTGGACTGGGTGGAGGCACAGGCCACCGTGGACCAGCGCGACGACGACGGGCGCCCGCTGAACCTCATCGGATCGTCGCTCGTCATCACGCCGCGCAAGCGGCTGGAGCAGGACCTCCGTTCGGCACGCGACCGCGCCGAGGAGTCGAACCGCCTCAAATCGGCCTTCCTGGCCAACATGAGCCACGAAATCCGCACGCCGCTCAACGCCATCGTAGGGTTCTCGAGCATCCTTGCCGAGACCGACGAGGAGCAGGAAAAGCGGGAATACATTTCGATCATCGAGAACAACAACGCCCTGCTCCTGCAACTGATCGGCGACATCCTCGACCTCTCGAAGATCGAGGCCGGAACTCTGGAATTCAACATCTCGGACTTCGAGCTGAACGAACTGATGCACGAAAAGGAGAACATCATCCGCATGAAAACAGCCGAAGGCGTCGAACTGATCTTCGAACCGGGGCTTGACGCATGTCTGTTCCACTCCGACCGCAACCGGCTTTCGCAGCTGCTGATCAACCTGCTGACCAACGCCGCGAAATTCACCGCCAAAGGGTCGATCCGCTTCGGCTACCGGACGGAGGGCAGCCGGCTCCGTTTCTACGTCTCCGACACGGGCTGCGGCATTCCGCCCGAAGGGCAGCGGCGGATTTTCGACCGGTTCGTCAAACTCAACTCCTTCAAACAGGGCACGGGACTCGGGCTTCCGATCTGCAAAAGCATTGTCGAACATCTCGGCGGAGAGATCGGTGTGAAGTCGGAAGAAGGGCGCGGCACGACCTTCTGGTTCACGCTTCCCTACGTCACCGGCAAGCCCTGCGAAACCCCGTGCGGGGAGATCCCGACGGTTTCGGTCGAAAAGGACAAACTGACGATCCTCATTGCCGAGGACAACGACAGCAACTACCGTCTCTTCGAAACGATCCTGCGCCGCGACTACCGGCTGATACACGCCCGGGACGGGGAGCAGGCCGTAGAACTGTGCCGCACGGAACATCCGCACCTGATTCTCATGGACATCAACATGCCCGTGATGAACGGTTACGAGGCCGCGGCGGAAATCCGCAAATTCGCGGCGGAAATCCCGATCGTCGCCGTCACGGCCTACGCCTACGCCTCCGACGAGCAGAAGATCATGCAGAACGGATTCACGGGCTACATGCCCAAGCCGATCAACGCCCCGCAGCTCAAAAAACAGATTCTCGACATCCTGCGGGAACGCATCACGCTGATATGAAACGTTAAAGGACGCCTCGAAGGGCGTCCTTTAACGTTATCCGAGCCGGAGAATCCGCGCCTCGTCGTCCGCAGGCGGCAGCGGGGCGGGGGAAAAGTCAGAATAGCCCAGGGCGATGGCGCAGAGGGGTTCGCAGCCGTCGGGAACGGGCAGGAACGTCCGCAGGTAATCGGCGGCCCTCTCTCCGTCGGGGGCGTCCTTGCGGCGGGGCCGTCCGTTGACGTGCACCCAGCACGAAGCCAGCCCTTCGTCGACGCAGGCCAGCTGGAGCACCGTGGCCGAAATCGCGGCGTTCTCACGCCACAGATCGCTCGCCGAGGTGTCGCCCAGCACCAGGACCGCCAGCGGCGCGCCCTTCAGAAACGCCGACCCGTAATCGCGCATTTCGGCCATGCGGGCCACCAGCGCGGGATCGTCGACCACCAGAAAACGCGTCGTGCGCGTATTGCGTGCCGAAGGGGCCGAAAGGGCTTCGGCGAGGATGCGGTCCACGACCTCTCGGGGAACTTCGCGGTCGGTGAATTTACGGACCGAACGGCGTTTCGCAATCAATTCCTTGAACTCCATAATCTGTTGTTTTTACGTACGTTATTGCCGGAAAAGAGCCTCTGTTCCAGACAGACTGCGCCCCGGACCGGCACGAAAGCGACCGGCGTCGGGGCCGGTTTGCGCTGTTTTTGCAAAAATACGAAAAAAAAGCTATCTTTGGTGTCGGGGTCGCTGCGGCCCCTTCATCTGTCGGAAGGTTTTACCGAACCGCATGCCATACGGTTTTGCAGCCGTCTGATTTTTAGCAGCTTTAAAATCAAAACTTTGAAAACGATGGAATTCAGATTTACCATAGCACTGATCTACGACTTCGACGGAACGCTCGCTCCGGGCAACATGCAGGAATACGACTTCATTCCGGCCGTCGGCAAGAGCAACAAGGAGTTCTGGACCGAGGCCAACACGCTCGCCGAGGAGCAGGACGCCGACATGGTCCTTACGTACATGGCGCGGATGATCCAGGAGGCCAAGTCGAAGGGACTCTCGCTCAAACGCGAGGCGTTCCAGGAGTCGGGCCGCCGCGTGACGCTCTTCAACGGCGTCAGGGAGTGGTTTTCCCGAATCAACCGCTACGGCGAAGAGCAGGGCATCCGCATCCTCCACTACATCAACTCGTCGGGTCTCAAGGAGATCATCGAGGGAACGGAGATCGCCCACGAGTTCCGCAAGATCTACGCCTGCTCGTTCCTCTACGACGTGGACGGCATCGCCTACTGGCCCGCCGTGGCGGTCAACTACACCAACAAGACGCAGTTCATGTTCAAGATCAACAAGGGCGTGGAATCGGTCTTCGACTCGAAGATGGTCAACCGCTACATTCCCGAGAACGAGCGCCCCGTGCCGTTCAAACACATGATCTACGTCGGCGACGGAACCACCGACATCCCCTGCATGCGGCTGGTGAAGAATTTCGGAGGACACTCGATCGCCGTCTACAACCCCGACCAGAAGGGCGCGCGCAGGGAGATGGCCTCGCTGATCCACGACAACCGCGTGAGCCACGTCTGCCCGGCCGACTACTCCCCGGGATCGGAAATGGACGTGCTCGTCAGGACCATCATCGACAAGATCGACCTCGACGACCGGCTCGAAAAACTGGAGGCCGTCAAATAGCCATGTCGCCGCACAAACAATCGAACGCGGGTTTCCCGGATTTCCCGTTCCGGCTGTTGGGCGGCTCTCCCGAGTGGATCGCCGGCATGCGGCTCCGCCCGGGGAGCGTGGCGGCGACAGTCTCGGCCCTCACATTCTGCGCCTGCGTGCCCTACGCCGGATTTCCGGCCCTCGTGGCCGCAGCGGTGGGATGCGGGGCTTTCTACCGGAGTTGCGAGCCGCTGCAACTCGTGCTGCTGCCCGAACAGGGCGCCGCGCGGTTTCTCGCCCGAAAGGTCCTCGCGGCCTGGCGCAACTACTTTCTCTTCGCAGTTCCCTATGCCGCGGTCATTGTCCTGCGCCATCCCGACACATGCTGGATGGCCGCAGGGTGGGCTTCGCTTGCGGCGCTGGCGCTGCTTTATGCCGTAGTCTCGAAATACGCCCGCTACCAGCCCGACCGGACGCCCCGCCGGCCGCTGGCCGCCAGACTGGGCGCCGCGGGATTCCTCATCCCCCTGCTGCTGCCGCTGAGCCTCTGCCTTGTGGTGAGCTACGCCTTGAGGGCCGAACGCAATCTCAACCGCTATCTCCATGATTACGATTGACGCACTCCGGGTCCGCGACGGGGAGCGGACGCCGCTCGACGGCGTGACGATGCTCCTCACGGCCAATGCCGTCCACGGCATCGCAGGCGAGGGCCGCAGTGAACTGCTCCGGGCCGTATACGGACTCGCCGTGCCCGAATCGGGAAGCGTCACCTCGGGCGGACACCCCCTGCGGCGGCGCGACATGGCCTATCTGGAGGCGGAGCCGCGCTTCTGGCCGGGACTGACAGCGGGGGATTGCCTCGGCCTCGTACGCCGTTACCATCCCGCATCGGACCCGGCTCCGTTGCTTCGGCGGCTGCCCGTACCGCCCGCCGCCGAAGCCGCCGCTTTGCCGCCCAACGAGCGGAAACGGCTGGCGCTGGTCCTGCTGTTGCTGAATCCCAAACGGGTCCTGCTGCTCGACGAACCCTTCCGCGGCCTCGATGTCGAGAGCGCCTTCATGCTTCGCCAACTGATCCTGCAACTCGGCTCGGAGGGTCGCACGGTGCTCGTCGCCGCCCGGCTGGCGGAGCTGGACGGCATCTGCGACGATTTCTACGTGCTCGGCGGCGGGGGCGTCCGCGGCCGCTACGAACACTACGAATTCGCTCGGGCGGTCCGGGAAGCGGCCGCTTCGGGGATTGCGGAAAAATGAGTACCTTTACGAAAAATTCCATGCCATGAAAATCGTTTTCGCCACGAATAACGCCCACAAGCTCTCCGAAGTGCAGGCTGTGCTGGGCGACGCCTTCACCTTGCTGACGCCCCGCGACTGCGGCGTTGAGGAGGATATTCCCGAGGAGCAGCAGACCCTCGAAGGCAACGCCTCGCAGAAGTCGCACTACCTCCACGGCCGCACCGGGCTCGACTGCTTCGCCGACGATACGGGGCTGGAGGTCGAGGCGCTGGGCGGCGCCCCGGGCGTGCACTCGGCCCGTTACGCCACCGACGGCCACGACTTCGCGGCCAATAATCGCTTGCTGTTGAAAAACCTCGAAGGCGCAGAGAACCGCCGGGCGCGTTTCCGCACGGTCATCTCGCTGATTCTCGGCGGCGAGGAGCACCTTTTCGAAGGCGTCGTCGAGGGGCGGATCATCGACCGCGAGGCCGGGCACGAGGGGTTCGGCTACGACCCGCTGTTCATCCCCGACGGCTATGCGAAGACGTTCGCCGAGATGACCACCGACGAAAAGAACGCCGTTTCGCACCGCGCCCGCGCCGTGCGCAAACTGGCCGAATTCCTCCGTTCGATCGAAAAATAGCCGTATGGAAAACGTCAATTGGGGCATCCTGGGCTGCGGCGACGTTTGCGAACGCAAGAGCGGCCCGCCGATGTACAAGACCCCGCATTCCGCCCTCGCGGCCGTTATGCGCCGCGACGCCGCCAAGGCTGCCGATTTCGCCCGCCGGCACGGCGTGCCGAAGAGTTATACCGACGCCGATGCGCTGATTGCCGATCCCGGCGTGGACATCGTCTACGTCGCAACCCCGCCCGACAGCCACCGGGAACTCGCCCTGAAGGTGCTGGCCGCCGGAAAACCCGTCTACGTCGAGAAGCCGATGGCGATGAACCATGCGGAGTGCCTCGACATGATCGCCGCGGCGGAACGCTCCGGGCAGCGGCTCTTTGTCGCCTATTACCGCCGGGCGTTGCCCTACTTCTTGAAAGTGAAGGAGCTGCTCGACAGCGGGGCCATCGGCGAGGTGCTGAGCGTCGAGGTGCGCTATTTCCGTCCGGAGAGCCCCGGGGACCGCGATCCGGCACGTCTTCCGTGGCGGCTGCGCCGCGAGGTCGGAGGCGAAGGCTATTTCCACGACCTCGCACCGCACACGCTCGACATCCTCGATTTCCTGCTCGGGGAGATCTCCGACGCCCGGGGCTGCAAAAGCAACCTCGGCGGATTCTACGACGTGGCCGACACCGTCACGGCGGCGTTCCGCTTTCGCTCGGGCGTCACGGGGACCGGAACGTGGTGTTTCGTCGCCCCGCCCCAGGCCGTCGAGGATTCGGTCGCCATCACGGGCCGCAAGGGCATCATACGCTTCAGCACCTTCACGTTCAGCCCCATCGAACTGACGACGGCCGGGGGCACGGAGCGTTTCCGGATCGACCCTCCGGAGCACATTCAGGGTCCGCTGATCGAAACGATCGTCGCCGAACTGCGCGGCGAGGGGCGCTGTCCCTCGACGGGAACCTCGGCCGCGAGAACATCCCGGGTCATGGACCGGATCATATCCGAATAAAATCGTTATCTTTGCACCCTATGGAACTGAAAAATTACGACAAGGAGGAACGGTTCGACCCGGCGACCGTCGAGGCGCTGAAGGGCCATTACACCGAAATACTGCGTCTGCTGGGCGAAGACCCCGCACGCGAAGGGCTGCTGAAAACCCCCGAACGCGTGGCCAAAGCCATGTCGTTTCTGACCAAAGGGTACGACGAAAATCCACTGGAGATCATCCGCTCGGCGACCTTCCGCGAAGAATACAAACAGATGGTGCTGGTGAAGGACATCGAACTTTACTCGATGTGCGAACACCACATGCTGCCGTTCTACGGCAAGGCCCACGTGGCCTATATCCCCAACGGGCGCATTACGGGGCTTTCGAAGATCGCGCGCGTGGTGGAGTGCTTCGCCCGCCGCCTGCAGGTGCAGGAACGGCTGACGGTGCAGATCCGCGACTGCATCCAGGAGGCGCTCAACCCGATGGGCGTGGCCGTGGTGATCGAGGCCAGCCACATGTGCATGCAGATGCGCGGCATCGAAAAACAGCAGTCGGCGACGACCACGTCGGCGTTCACGGGCATTTTCCTCTCGGACCACCGCACGCGCGAAGAGTTCATGACCCTCATATCGCACAAATACCGGTAGGATTCAGCACCGGATGGAATAAAAATCCTCGCGGCTTGTGACGTTGCGGGGATTTTAGCCGAAAGGCGCACCTGCGGATGAAGACGGCATCCGCGGACTATTCCCGGCTTTCGAGATTCACCAGACAGGTGTTCAGCATTTTATGCAGTTCGGCCTGCGTGAACGGTTTGGGCAGGAACCCGGTACATCCGGCGGCGACGGCGCTTTCGGCTTCGCGGTCGGAAGGGTAGGCCGACATGACGACGACCGGCAGATCGGGAGCGCTCTCCCGGATGCGGCGCGTAACTTCGAATCCGTCCATGACCGGCAGCCGCGTATCGACCAACACGGCGTCGGGACGCTCCGAACGGAACAGTTCCGCAGCCTCGGCTCCGGAGCGCGCACGCACCAGCCGGAAACGCGCGCTCAGCATCGCCTCGATCAGTTTGAAGCTGATGTCCGAGTCCTCGCCGACCAGCAGGGTCCACGAAACGCCGCCCTTCAGGGCGCCCATATCGGCCGGAGCCGGTTCGCACTGTACGTCGCACTGCACGACGGGAATCGAGAAATGGAACCGCGTACCCTTTCCCAATTCGGACTCCACGCCGATCGTGCCGTTGAGCTTCTCGACGATCGTTTTCGAAATAGCCAGTCCGAGCCCCGTGCCGGAGACGAAATCGTCGAGCTTGACGAAACGGTCGAAAATGTCGCGGCCCTTTTCGGCAGGGATTCCCGTGCCGGTATCTTCCACGAAAAACTCCACGCGCCCTTCGCGCAGGTCGAATCCGAAGCGGATTTCGCCCTCGGTCGTAAACTTGGAGGCGTTGTTTATCAGGTTCGAGATGACCTGCGCCAACCGGTTCTGGTCGCAGACGATCTCCACGTTCTCGATCCGCTCGTCGAAAACGAGTTTCACGCCCGAATTCGTCCGGCCCTTGTGCATCTCGTATTCCGATCGGCACAAATCGTTGAGATTCATTGGCTTGAAGTGGAATTCGAGCGTTCCGGCCTCGATTTTCGAGATGTCGAGAATGTCGCCGATAAGCTGCAGAAGCAGGCTGGAATTGGTGTCGATGATGTCGATGAACTGCTGTTTCTCCTCTTCGGTCTCCGCTTCGCCCATCAGCTTGGCAAAGCCGACGATGGCGTTGAGCGGCGTACGTATCTCATGGCTCATATTGGCCAGAAACGCCGTCTTGAGCCGGTCGGACTCCTCGGCGCGGATACGGGCCTCGATGACCTTAAGCTCGGCGTTTTTCTGCTCGGTGATGTCCCACGACACGCCGATAATCAGCGGCAGACGGTTCTCGACCGGAACCAGCGATTTCGAGGTGTTGACGATGCGCGTCTCCCCCTTCGCCGAGACATACTCTTCGATGAACTCCATGCGCTCGCCCGTGCGCAGCAGTTCGAGGTCGTCGCGCCGGAAATGCTCCGCATCCTTCGGACTGGGAAACACCTCGTAATCGGTATATCCGAGCGCCTTCGATGCGGGGATATGCGAAAACTCCTCGAAAGCCCGGTTCCAGTAGAGATAACGGAACTCGTTGCCGGGGTCCTTGACGAAGAGATAGACCGGAATGTTGTTGAGGATGCTGTCAAGGATGGAGTTCATCTCCTTGACCTTGTTTTCGTGTTCGATGCGCCGCGTGATGTCGCGACCGAAGAACCAGACGATTTCGCGCTCCTTGAAGTGGTCGTAGATGATATAGGCCACGATGTCCCACGCCACGATACGCCCCTGAGCGTTCTTCAGACGGACGGTGTATTTGTATGCGCCGTTGTCCCGGCGGATCTTCGCCAGCCGCTCCTCCCACAACTGCCGCGTCGCGTCGATCGACCAGAACTCGTACACCTTGCGCCGCGACAGATCGCCCTTCAGGTCGTGCCGCCTCCGGAAACGTTCGTTGGCGTACTCCATCGTCCCGTCTACGGCGCATGCGTAAATCTCCTCATCGACGTTGTTCAGCGCATACTTGACCATCTCCAGCTCGTGCTTGGCGACTTCGGCCTCGGTGATGTCGCGGCAGATGCAGAGGGCGTGTTCGCCGTCGAGCGGCATAATGCGGTTTTCGTAATTGCGGGTCCGGCCGTCGAGCGTGATGTCGTGATGCGAAGAGGAACCCTTCCCCGACGCGAAAACGTTTTCGAGGTTGTCCTTCACGTTGCGGCACGCTTCGGGCGAGAGCATCGACCGGATATTCCGGCCCACCAGCCGGGGACCTTCGATCCCGACATGATTGGTCTGCTCGGAGGAGACCAGTTCGACCAGCGTCCCGTCGCGTCTCAGCACGGTCAGCATGTCGGGAATCGAATCCAGAATCTTACAGGCGTACCGGTCGCGGAAGCGGCCCGCGGTGTCGGCCGCCGAA
>OLSF01003027.1_pt1 | contig 11908 bp, 6 predicted proteins | sample 1672301 | NCBI WGS metagenome assembly OLSF01 (sample SAMEA3136669, study PRJEB25190) | human gut metagenome | biome: human gut; feature: human-associated habitat; material: faeces | place: Austria | collected 2013
GCGTTGTCTCGGTCTTGCCCTCGGCATCGCTGAACAGCTTGCCGCAGACGGAGCACTTCCAGTAAGCCTCCACGCCGGCGGTCTCGCAGGTGGCAGGAACCTTCTCCACAGCGGTCAGCTGGTGACCCACAGGGGGATCGGGCAGATCCGCCAAAGCGGCATCCACGTCGGCCTGAGAGACGTACAGAGTGGTCAGCACGTCCATAGCGGCGTCATAGGCCTTGGTCAGGCAGTTCTGCTCCAGATAGTAGGGGTTCGCCTCGATCTCGGCGTTGATGGCCGCCACACGGCGGGTCAGGGCGTCCTTGTTGGCCATGTCAAAGTAACCGGCACTGTCGCCGGAACCCATGGCAAAGCCGCCGCCGATGTCGGAGCCGTAGGCCACCGTGAACTGCACACGCACCACGTCGCCCTCGGACAGATAGGAATCGGCAAAGCCCACGTTGGGGAATACGTTCTTCAGGCAGTACATCCAGCCGGAGGCGCTGGTGTAGTCGAATTCACCCAGACTGGTCTCGTCCGTCCGGGTCTGGATATCGAAGTTCTTCTCCTCCAGCTTCTCCCGCAGGGCCTGGGGGATGCTGTCGCCGGTGGGATCAATGCCCGCCAGCGCATCGCCCTGGATGTGGGACAGATAGAAGCCGCTCTCCAGAGAGCCGGTGTTGCTGTAGGTAAAGCCTCTTTCCTCCAGCAGACGGGCCAGCGCCTGAGCAGCGTTCTCGCCCTCGATGATGTCCACATAGCAGGGCTCAATGATGTAGCCGCCGCCCAGAGACAGGGCCTCCACGGTGAACACAGCCTTGCCCACCACATCACCGGGCTCGGCCTTCACATAGGTGATGGTGTAGGTCAGGGAGGACTTGTGGGCCTTGACAACGACGGTGTTGACGCCCTCCTTGGTAAAGTGCAGGGTATAGCTGGTCTTGGTGTCATCGTCCCAGTTGACGGACACCGGATCACCGTTGAGGAGCACGGTGACCTCGCTGGCAGGCAGCTTGTTGCCGTCGCCGTCCTTGGCAAAGACGTCGAAGGTCATGCGGGAGTTGCGCTGGGTGATGCCATCCTCCAGCGTGGTCTCCAGCGTGACGATGTCCTCACGCACCGTCACCTCAAAGGTGGTGGTGAGCTGACCGAAGGTCACGGTGATGGCCTGCTGCCCCACGGTTTTCAGCAGGGTGGGGGAGAGGGTGTACTGGTCGGCGGACAGGGTGGAAGCGCCGTTTCTGGTGACAGCCTGCACCACCAGACCGGCGGTATTCAGCGTGTCGCCCTCGGTATAAACGGTTTTCTTGGGCAGAGTCTTGACCTGAATGGCAGTGACCAGAGGCAGCTCCACATTCACGGCCTGATCCTCACCGCCCACCACGGTCAGTGTACCCTTAGCGGGCAGATAGCCCTCCTTGGTGACTACATAGCTCCACTTGCCGCTGGCCAGCGTGCGGGTGGCGGAGGCAGCGGTGGCGTTGATGGTGACGGTATCGTTGCTGCTGTTGGTCAGCTGGATGGTGCAGCTGTCGATGGCGTTTCCGGAGTCATCCTTCATGGAGAAGGTGACGTCCGCTGTATTGGGCTTGACCACAGGGATGGTGATATCCGGCAGGGCGCCCAGTGCAAAGCTGCTGTAGCTGCCGATATAGGGAACGTTGGTGGAGAGATCGGGCAGGGAATTGCGGTGAGAGCCGATATCCTTGCCGTTGCCGTAAAAGTTGAGAACGCCGTCCGTCAGGACATAGGGCTCATCGGCATCCCAGTTGGCGGGGATCTTTACCTCCACGGTGCGGCAGTCGTTGCCGTCCGCCCGGTCGAAGAGGTGACGCTGGAAGAGGTTCTTATAGCCGGTGACGGTATCATCGCTGCCGGGATCGGTGTAAGAGACGTAGGCGTAGAGGTTATACAGGTTCGCCATGGTGTTGGCGGGGTGATACACACCGGTGAGCTGCACGGTGACGGTGTCGCCGGGCAGGATATCACGGGTGGGGTCGGTCTTGTTGGTGATGACTACCCCGGCCTTCTTCACGGTGATGACCTGATAGGTGTCGGCGCCATCCTTGCTGATTTTGACGATGTTTTTGCCCTCGGTGAGAGTCAGAGTCACGTCGCCGCCCTTGGTGGTCACGCCGTCGGTGCCGAAGCCGCCGGTGTAGGTCATGGCCGTCTCGGTGAGGGTGGGGCGCAGCAGAGTGACGGTGCTGCCGGCGGCGGGCCGGAAGGTGTACTGGCAGCCGGAGTCATTGGTGTAGTACAGCACGTCTGCCTCGGCATCCAGCTTGTTACCGGCGACCTTCCGGTCACCGTTGTTGATGGTCATGTTGGCATCCGGGCCAGTGGCGGCGTTCTTGCCTACCTCCACCACCACCACGCCGGTGTTTTCCGGCCAGATGGCGCCAAAGGTCTTGTTCTTGTTGATGGACCAGCCGGAATCCGCTACATACATGGCGTCATAGGTCACCAGAACAATGGCCGTACCGGCGCTGTTGGCGGTGATGCGGCCGCTGTCATCCACGCTGACCACATTGGTGCCGTCCACATCCAGTGCCGTGTAGTGGAACACAGGCTCCAGCGTAGAGCCTCTCATGCCGGTGCTGCTGTTGTTGGCGATCTGGAACATACGCAGGGGGCGCAGCTGCTTCATGCCGCCCACGGTCAGGGCGACGCTGCCGGTGTAGTCCACACCGTTGAGGCGGATATCCGCCGCGTCACTTTTCTCGTCCCGGAGAATGGCCTTGGGATCGCCGGTCATGGTTTTCGTCAGGTCATAACGGCTGGTGCTGCCGTCGAACTTGAACATACTGGCGTTAGTGACAAGCCCATCGCCGGTGGCCCGGTAGAAGTAGCTGCTGCCGGCTACCAGCCGGAAGGTGTAGACATCGCTGTCGTCACCGGTGAGATCGGCGCTGGCGGCAACGAGAGCACCCTGCCCATAGGTGGTGGAGGGAATGCCGGTCATAACGACATGAGCGCCCTTGGGGACCACGAAGTCGGTGTTTACGATCTGGGTCGGGGTGGCGCTCCACAAGGCGGCGCCTGAGGCAGTCTTCAGCGTCTCGCGGGCAGGCTGAGTGGCCTGATAGCCCTCGGCCGCTCTGGCCTCGGAGGGCTGGATGGACCAGGTGTAGGTGCCGGGAACCATGAGGTAGGGATAGCCCACATAGCTGGCGAACTGATGGGGCTTGCCGGGAGTCATCACGGTGCCGTCGGCGGCCTTGACCTCGGTGGTGAAGTCGTCTGCCGTCCAGCCGCTCTTGACGGCGTAGACATAGACCAGATACAGCTCGAAGGTCTGCTCACCGGTACCCTCGGTGACGGTGAGGGTGCCTGTGCCAAGGAGATATTCGCTGCCCCGCACAGTGTCCCGTGCCTCATAGGTATAGACGCCGGGAGCCGTCAGAAACTCATATACGTTGTAGTCGCCGCTGGTGTCTGCGGGGATGGATACGGGCTGGCCCGCAGCATCCTTCAGGGTCAGGGTCATGCCGGTACCCCGGCCCTGGGAGGTGGTGATCTTCACCTGGCGCATCCCCTCCGGAACGTTGACCGTCACGGGAGCCACGGCGCTGGTGACACTGGTGGGCTTGTTGCCCGCCACGGTGTTGGTGACCACCACACGGTACCAGAAACTGCCCGGTGCCTCGGTGGAGGGGGTGTAGCTGCTCTGGGTGGCGTCGGTGATGTCCTTGAAGCCGTCGGCGGCGGAGGTGGTGCTCACCTGCCACTGATAGCTCAGGGTGCCGCTGCCGGTGGCCTGCACTGCCAGAGCATTGGCCGTATCGCCGCAGGTGTAGGTGACAGCCGCCGTGGACAGATCCGCCGTCAGAACGGGAGCCGGGGCGGCGGGAGAGTCGTCCTTCTCCACGAACTCCAGAATATAGGCGGAGCTGGTGTCTGCATAGCTCCGGGTCTTGACCAGAGACAGGTTCTTCTCGTAGCCGCTGGTGCGGGTCTCGATGGTGTAGGGGGCGGAGGAGCCCACCTGATCCGCCGACCAGTAGTCCACGGGAGCCGGCCAATCATTCAGACCGTCTTCCTTCGTGTAGCCGCTGCCGGAGCTGCCGGCCTTATCCAGATAGACGGTGCCGTAGAGCTGGACCTTCTTGGTTCCGGCGGGGACAGTGACCTTATAGTGGGGGATATCCTCCCACGCAAAGGTCAGATAGTCTACAAATTCGTACTCCAGCGCATCGCTGCTGCCCACCAGAGTGATCTTCTCGGGCTTTGCATCGGCGGCGGCCCATGCCGAGACCGGCAGGACGCTCACCAGCATCAGCAGGGACAGCATCAGCGCAAGGAGCTTCTTTCCGTACGACGTGCTCTTTGTCTGCATTTCGTTTCTCCTTTTCTCAAATATGTCGTGGTGTCAGTCGGGATCGGCGGCCCTGCGTGCAGGCCGCAGCCCTCACCTCCTCTCCGGTGAGTTTTTCTTGTCTGCCGTACGGACCCCCGTGGCCGGGGGCGGCTTTTGCTGATGGCACAAAGCAAAAGCGTCCGTGCCGCCGGTTCGGCAGCACGGACGCATAAAAGGGCGTTCTCTTTGTGCAGGCAGTCCCGGTGTAGGCAGGTACCGCAGCGGACGGCCCGGTGTATCTGACTTATCCGTCCCGTCGGACTTGCCGTCGGGAGGGCTTCACAGTGACCCACTCGCAGGGATTTGCACCCTATTCCACCTGTCCCCTCACAGGGACTGGATCGTCTGCTGAGAAAGAAACGGAGTCCAGTTCAATGGCTGGAACGTTATCCTCCTCATCATAACACAAGGGCGACCGTTTTGCAATATCACACCGAAAAATCATTTGCCGGAAAATGCCGGCCACTGCCGGGGAAACCCAAAGCCCGCCCGGCAGAAAAAATTCCCCGGACAGTGTCCTGTCCGGGGAATGCTTCGGTGCGATAGACTCGGCTTTACTCGATGGAGATGGTGTAGTAGTACACCGGCTGACCGCCGCTGAGGAGGGAGATCTCCGTCTCCGGGCAGGCCTCGGTGAACAGGGCCTGCGCCGCCTCGGCCTCCTCCTGCGATACGCCCTCACCGTAGAACAGGGTGACGAAGGCCGCCTCCCGCTCCGCCGCCAGCGCCGCCAGTCGGGTCAGCAGGGAGGTGATGTCCCGCTCCGTGCCGAAGAGCTTGCCGTCCAGCAGGGCCAGATAGTCGCCCTCGTTGATGGCGAAGCCGTCGAAGTCGGAGTTGCGGGCGGCATAGGTGATCTGGGCCGTGGTGACAGCGGCGGCCGCCTCGGTCATGGCCGCAAGAATAGCCTGCGGATCCTCCTCCGCCGTGTCCACGCTCATCATGGCGCTGATGCCCTGAGGGATGCTGTGGGTGGGTACCACGATGACCTGCTTCTCTGTCAGCCCCACGCACTGCTGGGCCGCCATGACGATGTTCTTGTTGTTGGGCAGCACGAACACGATCTCGCTGGGGGTGTGGTTCACCTCCCGCAGAATGGCCTCCGTAGAGGGATTCATGGTCTGGCCGCCGGATACCACCCGGTCCACGCCCAGATCCCGGAAGGCCGCCGCCAGTCCGTCTCCGGCGCATACCGCCAGAAAGCCGTAGCGCTTCTCGGCGGGGACCTCCGCCTGCTCGGCCTGCTCCAGCTCCGCCTCGATGGCGTCCAGATCGTCGGTGCTCTGGGCCTTGCGGCCCGCCGCCAGATCGGCGGCCTGGGTCCGCATATTCTCGATCTTGGCCAGCTCCAGCGTACCGTATCGCTGGGCCGCCGTCAGGGCCTCGCCGGGGGTGTCGGTGTGAACATGGACCTTGAAGGATTCGTCGTCCTCGCCGATGACCAGACTGTCACCGATGCTGTCCAGATAGGCCCGGAAGGGGGCCAGATCCACGTTGGGATCGTTCTTGCGGACGATGAACACCGTGTCGAAGGCGAAGGTGATGTCCTCGTCTCCGATGGCGGCAAAGTCCGCCTTGTCGTGCTCCGGCTCCTCCTCCACCTCCGGCATGGGCTCGCCCCGCAGGCTGCTGAGCATCCCCTCCAGAATGATGAGGTAGCCCTTGCCGCCGGCATCCACTACCCCGGCCTTTTTCAGCACCGGGTTCATCTCTGTGGTCTCGGCCAGCGTCTCATAGCCCGTGGCAATGGCCTCCGCCAGCACATATTCGGCGCAGTTCTGCTCCTGCGCTGCCTCCTCAGCTCTGGCCGCCGCCAGACGGGATACCGTCAGCACCGTACCCTCGGCGGGTTTCATCACGGCGCCGTAGGCCGTGGTCACGCCCTCGGACATGGCCGCCGCCAGCTGTACACCGTCCATCTCCTCCAACCCCTTGGCGGACTTGGAGAGTCCCCGGAACAGCAGGGACAGGATAACACCGGAGTTACCACGGGCGCCCCGCAGCAGGGCGCTGGCAGTGATCTTGGCGGCCTCGCCCACCGTGGCGGGCTCGCACTTTTTCAGCTCCGCCGCAGCGGTCTGGATGGTAAGGCTCATATTGGTGCCGGTATCGCCGTCCGGCACGGGGAAAACGTTCAGGTCGTTGATGGCCTGCTTTTCACGGGTGATACAGGCGGCGCCGAAGGCGACCATCTGCTTGAAGGCGCCGCCGCTGATTTTTTCTGTCATGCTCTTGCTTCTCCTCCTACCGACGTTCATCACACGGTGATGGAGTCCACAAAGACATTCACTTCACGGACCTCCACGCCGGTATTTTTGGTGACCACATATTTGACCTCGCCCATAATGGAGCGGCATACCGTGGCGATATTCACACCGTTCTCCACGATGATGTGCAGCTCGATGGACACCGTGCCGTCCTCGTTATAGGTGACCTTTACGCCCTTGCTCATGGCTTCCCGGCGCAGCAGATGGACCAAGCCGTCCGTCATGCTGCGGTAGGCCATGCCCTTGACGCCGAAGCAGTTGGTAGCGGCGGCGCCGGTGATGCTGGTGAATACGGCGCTGCTGATACTGATCTCGCCCCGCTGGGACTGGACCTTAATCATAGTATTCTTCCTTTCCGTTCAGGATAAAGGGCAGACTGCCCGATGATACGATTGATACTAATACAGAGCATTATATCGCATTTATCCGCAGATAACAAGGGGAAATTGCAAAAGAGGACATCATGGCGTACATATTCCGCTTCCTGCGGCGCAAACTATGGGCGTTTCCATTTTATGACGCAGGAGGTAGCGCAAGCTATGGTGAAAGATTTCATCGACACAAATGAGTTCACACGGGAGCAGCTGGTGGATATGATCGAGCTGAGCCTTGCCATCAAGCGGGCCGTCCGCAGCGGGTACTATCCGCCCCTGATGCAGGACATGACACTGGGCATGATCTTCCAGCAGTCCTCCACCCGTACCCGTGTCTCCTTCGAGACAGCCATGAGCCAGATGGGCGGCCACGCCCAGTATCTGGGGCCGGGAATGATCCAGCTGGGAGGCCACGAGACCATTGGGGATACCGGCAAGGTGCTGTCCCGTCTGGTGGATGTGGTGATGGCCCGTGTCATCGAGCATCGGACCGTCGTGGAGCTGGCCCAGTCCTGCACCATCCCGGTGCTCAACGGAATGTCCGACTACAACCACCCCACGCAGGAGATCGGGGATATGTGTACCATCTTCGAGCATCTGCCCCAGGGCAAGCGCCTGAAGGACGTGAAGGTGGTGTTCGTGGGGGACGGCACGCAGGTCTGTGCCTCGCTGGGCTTCATCACCACCAAGCTGGGGATGCACTTCGTCCACTACGGCCCGGCGGGCCACCAGCTGACGGAGAAGCATCAGACCATTTTAGAGCGCAACTGCCAGCTCTCCGGCGGCAGCTGGCTGGTGACGGATGACCGCTCCGCCGTCCGGGACGCCGATTTCATCTACACCGACGTGTGGTACGGCCTGTACGAAAATGAGATGCCCAAGGAGGAGCGGGTGCAGGTGTTCCACGACTATCAGGTGAACCGGGAGCTGATGGCGCTGGGAGCCATCGGCTGCAAGTTCCTCCACTGCCTGCCGGCCACCCGTGGCGAGGACGTGACGGATGAGGTGGCGGACTCCGCCTCCTCCCTGTGCTGGGAGCAGGCCGGCAACCGCCTGACGGCCATGCGGGGCCTGCTGGTCTACTTCACCCGCTGCCGCCCGGAGCACACGGAGCTGGAGATCGCCGCTGCACGGGACACGCTGGAGCGGTTCCTGCAGGACCGCATCTACTGCTGACGGCCTATGGAAAACCGCAGAAAATTCCGCTTGGCGGATGTGATCCTGTCCGTCATTTGCGTGGTATTCGTGGCGGAGGCGGCGGCGCCGGTGGCCTCCATCGGCAACAGCCAGTACTTCTGGTGGCTGTTCATGATCGCAGCGTTCCTGCTGCCCTACGGCCTCATCGCCTCGGAGCTGGGGACGGCCTTTCCCGGTGACGGCGGCCTGTACGACTGGATCCAGACCGCCTATCCCGGCACCCGCTGGGGCGCACGGGCCTCATGGTACTACTGGATCAATTTCCCGCTGTGGATGGCGTCTCTGGCGGTGGTATGCCCGGAGCTGCTGGAGGTGATCTTCGGCGGGCGCATCGGCCCGGTGTGGTCGCTGGTGATCCAGCTGGCCTTCATCTGGATCGTCACATGGATCGCCGCCTATCCGGTGTGCGACAGCATCCTGATCCTGAACCTCAGTGCCGCCATCAAGATCCTGCTGGCGCTGACGGTGGGGGTGCTGGGCATCGTGTACGTGTCGAAAAACGGCTTCGTCAATAATATGGAGGCCCGGACCTTCCTGCCGTCCTTCGACCTGAACAGCCTGTCCTATATCTCCGTCATTCTCTTTAACTTTCTGGGCTTCGAGGTGGTCTGCACCTACGCCGACAATATGCAGGCCCCCCGGCGGCAGATCCCGCAGGCCATCGTCACCGGCGGCATCGTCATCGCCGCCATCTACCTGTTCTCCGCCTTCGGCATCGGCGCCGCCGTGCCGGTACGGGACATCAGTCCGGATTCCGGTCTCATCGATGCCGTGTCCCTGATGACCGGCGGGGCCGGCGGTACGCTGGTGCGGGTGGTGGCCCTCTTATTTTTGGTGACGCTTTTTGGTAATATGATCTCATGGTCCATGGGCGTCAACTCCACCGCCGCCTACGCCGCCGACCGGGGCGATATGCCGGCGGTGTTCGCCCGGCGCTGGAAGCGCAACGATATGCCCGTGGGTTCCGCCGTCACCAGCGGCATCGTGGCCTCTGCCGTGTGCCTGCTGGGGGCGGTGATGGAGCGGCTCAGCCCTGACTCGTCCCTGTTCTGGAGCTTCTTCGCCCTGAATCTGGTGATGCTGCTGCTGAGCTATCTGCCGGTGTTTCCGGCGTTTCTGACCCTGCGGCGGAAATTCCCGGACCGGGAGCGCCCCTTCCGGGTGCCGGGCCGCAGCGGCTTTCTGAAGTGGCTGGCCTATGTGCCTATGGCCCTGATCATTCTATCCATCATCTTTACCGCCGTGCCGCTGTCGTGGAATCGGGAGACACTCACCGGCGTGCTGCCCATCACCGTCGGCTCCGTGCTGAGCGTGCTGCTGGGCGAGGTGCTCATAGCGGCCCGGCGGCCCCAACACTGATTGCAGGAGGAAGCATCATATGGCAAAACGTATCATCGGCTCTACCCCCAAGGCGGACGGCTACCGGATGCCTGCGGAATTTGAACCCCAGGACGGGGTGTGGATGCTCTGGCCGGAGCGCAACGACAACTGGCGCAGCGGAGCCAAGCCTGCTCAGGAGACCTTCTGTCAGGTGGCCCGTGCCATTGCCCGGTTTGAAAAGGTCACCATGTGCGTCAGCGCCGGACAGTATCAGAATGCACGGGCCCGCCTTCCGGAGGAGATCCGGGTGGTGGAGGTGTCCTCCAACGACGCATGGGTCCGGGACTGCGGCCCCACCTTTCTGGTAAACGGTCAGGGCGGCCTGCGGGCGGTGGACTGGACCTTCAACGCATGGGGCGGCCTGTACGACGGCCTGTACTTCCCGTGGGACAAGGACGATCAGGTGGCGCAGAAGATCTGTGAGATGGCGGACGTGGACTCCTACCGCACGGAGGGCTTCGTGCTGGAGGGCGGCTCCATCCATGTGGACGGCGAGGGTACCGTGCTGACCACGGAGATGTGCCTGCTGTCCCCCGGCCGGAATCCCGATCTGTCCAAGGCGGAGATCGAGGAGAAGCTGTGCCAGTATCTGGGCTGCGAGAAGGTGCTGTGGCTCCGGGATGGCATCGACCCCGACGAGACCAACGGCCATATCGACGATGTGGCCTGCTTCGTGGCGCCGGGGGAGGTGGCCTGTATTTGGACGGAGGACAAGGACAACCCCTTCTATCAGGCGGCGCAGGACGCCTACCGCACCCTGTCTCAGGCCACCGACGCCAAGGGCCGGCGGCTGAAGGTGCATAAGCTGTGCCTGACCCGTGAGCCCTGCCGACTGGAGGGCGCCGAGACCATCGACGCCGTGGAGGGTACCGTCCCCCGTGAAAACGGCGAGGTGAGTATTGCTTCGTATATGAATTTTCTCATCGTCAACGGCGGTGTGATCCTGCCCCAGTACGGCGACGAGAACGACGCTCTGGCAGTGCGGCAGGTGCAGGAGATGTTCCCGGACCGTGAGGTGGTGGGCGTGCAGACCCGTGAGGTGGCCTTCGGCGGCGGCAATATCCATTGCATCACCCAGCAGCAGCCCCGTCCCTGACGGACAAAGCAAGGGGCAGTGGCTGAAACAGGGAAGCAGCCGAAACGGGAGAATAACAGCTGAAGCAAGAAAATGATTAGCAAAAAGGAACGTGCCATGGCACGTTCCTTTTTGCGTGGGGGACATCTCAAGTGGAGAAGAGTATTTCCCTGCTTTGCCTCCCCACAAAAAAACAGGCGGGTGATCCTCACCCGCCTGTTTCTCACAAGCTCGCTCAGTTGAACAGCTTGGCAATGGAGATCTCCTGATAGATGCGCTCGATGGCCTCGGCAAACATGGGGGCCACGGACAGATACTTGATCTTGCTGCACCCCTCGCCCATGGACTCCGGAATGGTGTTCAGCAGCGCCAGCTCCTCGATGCAGCTGGCCTCCAGCCGCTCCAGAGCGGGGCCGGACAGCACACCGTGGCTGGCGCAGGCAAACACACGGTTGGCACCACCCACCTCCACGATGGCCTTGGCGGCGTTGCAGAGGGAACCGGCGGTATCCACCATGTCGTCAAAGAGGATGCAGTCCTTGCCGGCCACGTCGCCGATGACGTTCATGACCTCGCACTGGTTGGCCTTTTCGCGGCGCTTATCGACGATGGCAAGGCCCATGCCCATCTTGTTGGCGAAGGAGCGGCTGCGGGCGACGGAGCCGACGTCCGGCGAGACGACGACCATCTCTTCCGGATGCTCGAACTTCTCCATGAAGTATTTCACGAAGATCGGCACGGCATGCAGATTGTCCACGGGAATGTCGAAGAAGCCCTGGATCTGGGCGGCATGGAGATCCATGGTGAGCACGCGGTCGGCACCGGCGGCCTCGATCATGTTGGCGACGAGCTTCGCCGAGATGGGGTCGCGGCCCTTGGCCTTGCGATCCTGCCGGGCATAGCCGAAATAGGGCATGACGGCGGTGATGCGGCCTGCGGAGGCGCGCTTGCAGGCGTCGATCATGACGAGCAGCTCCATCAGATGGTCGTTGACGGGCTTGCAGGTGGGCTGGACGAGGAAGACGTCGCTGCCGCGGACGGATTCGTTGATGGTCATGGAGACTTCGCCGTCGGCAAAGGATGTGACGGTGCTGTCGCCGAGGGGCAGCCACAGCTTGCGGCAGATGCCTTCGGCGAGGCTCTTGTTGGCGTTGGCGGAGAATACCTTGACATTCTTACCATGAGAAATCATTTTGAAATACCTCTCTGATTCATCATTCTGTTCTGTATGGAAGATCTATTTGCAGCGGCCAGGCCGCGTGTGCATGGAGTG
>OLSF01003028.1_pt1 | contig 11908 bp, 11 predicted proteins | sample 1672301 | NCBI WGS metagenome assembly OLSF01 (sample SAMEA3136669, study PRJEB25190) | human gut metagenome | biome: human gut; feature: human-associated habitat; material: faeces | place: Austria | collected 2013
GCAGATCGCAGATGTCCCCGGAATCCTGCACAACATCGAAGAAAGCCCGGAACTCCGCGCTATGTGGGATAAATACCGCAAGCAGTTTGCTTATGCGCAGGATATTACCTACGAGCAGATTATAGATGTGGTGAGGACTTTGGTCGAGTAGTTATTTTCAACGACCTTGACTCGAAATAATGGGGCGTATTCCACCTCAGGGGTGCGAATGGGCGCAGTAACCCCTTGGTTTACAACGCTTCCTAAATCGTCCATTCGACAGACTGTAGCAGTGTTCTACAAAGGAGCAACAATTATGAACAAACAGCAGCTTGCCAATAAAATCTGGGAATCCGCAAACAAAATGCGGTCCAAGATTGAGGCTAACGAATATAAGGACTACATTCTCGGTTTTATCTTCTATAAGTTTCTCTCTGACAAAGAAGTAGATTTTCTAAAGAAGGACGGATACGAAGAAACTGACCTCCAGGAACATGTACATGAAAACAACGAGGAACTTGTTGATTATTGTCAGCAACACCTTGGCTATTTTATCGCCTATGATAATCTTTTCTCGACATGGCTGGATAAGGGAAATCGCTTTACCGTTGACAATGTGAGAACTGCGCTCTCTGCGTTCAATCGTTTAATCAGCGATACGCAGAAAAAGGTGTTCAGCAAAATCTTTAATACATTGGAAACAGGGCTGAGCAAACTCGGTGACAGCACCAGCAATCAGACAAAGGCTATCCGCGATTTGATTCAGCTGATTAAGGATATTCCCACCGACGGCAGGCAGGACTATGATGTTTTGGGCTTCATCTACGAATATCTAATCAGCAACTTTGCTGCAAATGCCGGAAAGAAGGCCGGTGAGTTCTATACACCTCATGAAGTGTCTCAGCTTATGTCTGAGATTGTCGCAAACCACTTGAAGGATCGTGAGAAAATCGAAATATATGACCCAACGAGCGGCTCCGGCTCTCTTTTGATCACCATCGGCAAGAGTGCTGCCAAGTACCTGAAGAACAGAGATAGCATCATGTACTATGCGCAGGAGCTGAAGGAAAACACATACAATCTGACCCGTATGAATCTTGTTATGCGCGGCATCAATCCAGCCAATATCTTCACGCGCTGCGGCGATACATTGGAACAGGACTGGCCTATGTACGATGACGTCACGCAGACGTATCACCCGTTGTATCTGGATGCTGTGGTTTCCAACCCACCGTATTCACAGCACTGGGATCCGTCTCACAAGGAAACTGATCCCCGCTATCGCTATGGCATGGCACCAAAAGGAAAAGCTGACTATGCCTTCCTGCTTCATGACCTGTACCATGTAAAACCGGATGGTATCATGACCATCGTCCTCCCTCATGGTGTTCTGTTCCGTGGTGATGCTGTTGGAGGCGCTGATGGACTGGGTGAAGGCGAGGGACGTATTCGCCGAAATCTGATCGAAAATAACAACATCGAAGCAATTATCGGACTGCCCGCAAATATTTTCTATGGCACGGGTATTCCCACCATCATTATGGTTTTACGGCAAAAACGTGAAGCTTCTGATGTGCTTTTTATCGACGCTTCCAAGGGATTCACCAAAGTTGGTAAGACCAACAAACTAATGGCATCGGACATCAAGAGAATTGTGGACGCTATTGCTGCCCGCCCTGAGAGTATTGAAAAGTTTGCCCGACTGGTCTCCAAGGAAGAGATTCGCCGCAATGGATATAACCTGAATATTCCCCGTTATATCGATTCTTCCAAAGCGACAGAAACTTGGGATATTTACGCCACCATGTACGGCGGCATTCCCAACCATGAAATTGATTTTCTGGAACAGTATTGGACTGCGTTCCCTCAGCTGAGAAGTGTTCTGTTTGCCGCCGATGAAACCCCGTATTCAAGATTGGCAGTTGAAAACATCAAAGAAGCTATCGAGGGCAGTGCCGATGTACAAGCGTTCGTTGCAGCACATCAGTCAGCGTTCGCAGATTTTGATACATATCTGGACGGCGAACTGATCGGAAAAATGATGGATCTGAATGTCTCCAAGGCTGAGGATACTATTACGCAGAATATCTTTGGCCGTGTTGCACCGCTTCCCCTGATCGACAAGTATCAGGCGTATCAACTGTTGGATGACAAGTGGAATATAATTTCCACCGATCTTGAAATTATCCAGACGGAAGATTTTGCTGCCACAAAGCAGGTCGACCCGAATATGGTCATCAAAAAGAAAGACGATAAGGAAGAAGAAGTACAGAACGGCTGGGTAGGCCATGTCATTCCCTTTGATTTGGTGCAGACTACACTTCTTCGGGAAGATTATGATGCACTCAAGGCAAAAGAAGCCAGATTGGATGAAATTGCCGCTGAACTGACGGAGATCATAGATTCCATTGATGAGGGTGATCGCGGAGAGTTTCTGAATGATGACAATACTGCATTTGTCCCCAAAGAGTTTGCAGCAAAACTTGCGGAAATCTATGCAGATATCTCTTCCCCGGAATTGCTTGGCTTGCAGGGATATGCTGCATTGATAGATGCCAAAGCCGGAAAGGCGGCGAAACTGCAATATATCTTTGAGCATAAGGAAGTGAACTGGGCGTTTGTAGATGGAAATGCCCCGTATACCAAGGGCAAAGTCGCGGCTTATATGAAAACGCTGCGCGAGGCATATTCCTTCCCGGAAGATTCCTTTGAGGCGAAGATGGTCTGTGCTGATAAGCTGATGACGGAAGAAAAAGCCGTCAAAAAGGATGTCAAAGAAAAATCCTATGCGCTCCACATGAAAACCAAAGAAACCATTGAAGGGCTGAGCGATGAGCAAGTTCTTGACCTCCTGCGCCTGAAATGGATTGTTCCGCTGTGCGCATCTCTCCGTGCAATGCCGGATGCAATCATTGACACACTGGAAAAATCGGTACAGACGTTGGTGGATAAGTATGCCGTGACCTATTTGGAATTGGATGAGCAGATTCGGAAATCCGAGGAAGCGCTTTCTTCCATGATCGATGAACTGACAGGTAATGAATACGACATGAAGGGATTGGCAGAGTTCAAAGCTCTGTTGCAGGGGGATGCAAATGAGTAAAACCGAAATCCCTTCCATTCGTTTTCGCGGCTTTGACGACGATTGGGAACAGCGTAAGCTATCCGAAATTACAGATAAAGTCACGGAGAAAAATGCCGGACTACAATATGTAGAAACATTTACAAACTCTGCTGAGTTCGGAATTATAAGTCAAAGAGATTTCTTTGACCACGATATAGCAAAGCTGGGCAGCTTGGATGGGTACTACATTGTAAAAAACGAGGACTTTGTTTATAACCCTCGTATCTCTACTTCCGCACCAGTTGGACCGATAAACCGCAATAAACTTGGAAGAACGGGCGTAATGTCACCGTTATATACCGTCTTTCGCCTGCACGATATTGACACGACTTATTTGGAGTACTTTTTCAAGTGCGGCTATTGGCATTCTTTTATGAATTTCAATGGTGATTCCGGCGCAAGGTCAGACAGGTTCTCGATTAGAGACAATGTGTTTTTTCAAATGCCTATACCTATACCAGATATAGATGAGCAGAGAAAAATTGGCGAGCTACTAACTTGCCTTGACAACCTTATCACCCTTCATCAGCGTAAGTTTGAAAAGTTGACGAATGTAAAGAAATCAATGCTTAAAAAGATGTTCCCGCAAAATGGCAGCTGCTATCCCGAAATTCGTTTCAAGGGATTTACTGACCCTTGGGAACAGCGTAGGTTTGGAGATGTATTTGAGGAATACTCGGAAAAGAACCGTGCAGATCTGCCTCCGCTTACAATAGTCCAAGGTAGCGGCACGATCAGACGTGACGAGTCAGAACGTGCGCTCCAATACGATAAAGCAAGCCTACCAAGCTATAAGGCAGTTCATGAAGGTGACTTTATTGTACATTTAAGATCTTTTGAAGGCGGGTTAGAAAAGGCAAATTCGCAAGGAATTGTTAGTCCTGCGTATCATACTTTTCGTGGGGAAGGCATTGATTCAAGATTTTACTACGCATATTTTAGATCGAAAAAATTTATTGACACAGATCTAAAGCCGCACGTTTACGGTATCAGAGATGGGCGGAGTATCGACATTGAAGGCATGAAAACAATAGAAATTCCGTTAACCTCATACCCAGAGCAAAGGCTCATTGGCGATGCTATTGGTGCAATAAATACCCTTATCACCCTTCATCAGCATGAGTTGGAAAAGCTCCAAAGCATCAAAAAAGCACTGCTTGAAAAAATGTTTGTCTGATACAGGAGGCAAGCTATGGTATTTGAACAGGAAGCCGCCTTTGAATCGGCGCTCATTAATTTACTGACAGAAAAATATGGCTGGGAGCCGGAAATTCTGCGCTATAAAACAGAAGAAGATCTGATCCAAAACTGGAAACAGATCCTCTTTGAAAACAACCGGGATGTGGACCGGCTGAACGATGTTCCGCTGACCGACGGCGAAATGCGGCAGATTCTTGACCAGATTACCCGTCTGCGCACGCCGCTGAAACTCAACGGTTTTATCAATGGTAAAACCGTTGCTGTCAAACGCGACAATCCCGCAGATGAACTGCACTTCAGGAAAGAAGTCAGTCTGAAAATCTATGACCGTCAGGAAATTGCCGCCGGTCAGAGCCGCTATCAGATTGCAGAGCAACCGGTGTTCAAGGCAAGAAGCTCTGTTTTACCCAACCGCCGTGGTGATTTCATGCTGTTGATCAATGGTATGCCACTGATTCACTGCGAACTGAAGCGCAGCGGTGTGGATGTCAGCCAAGCCTACAACCAGATTGAAAAATATGCACATGAGGGAGTTTTCTCTGGATTGTTTGCTCTTGTGCAGATTTTTATTGCTATGCAGCCGGATGAAACAGTCTATTTTTCAAATCCCGGTCCGGACGGAAAGTTCAACAAAGATTTTTACTTCCACTGGGCAGATGCCAACAATGAGCCGTTGAACAACTGGAAGGACATTGCACAGTATCTGCTTTCCATCCCTATGGCACACCAGCTGATCGGCTTCTATACCGTTGCCGACGATACCGACGGTATTTTGAAGGTTATGCGCAGCTATCAGTATTATGCGACTTCTCGTATTACCAGCCGCGTTGCTATGCGCCGATGGGCTGATAGGGATCAGATGGGCGGCTACATCTGGCACACCACCGGTTCCGGAAAAACACTGACCAGCTTCAAATCGGCTCAGTTGATTGCAGCTTCCAAGGATGCCGACAAGGTTGTATTCCTGATGGACAGAGTTGAACTTGGCACGCAGTCCCTGTTGGACTATCGCGGGTTTGCCGACGATACAGACTCTGTGCAAGCTACAGAAAACACGGATATTCTCGTAGCAAAACTGCGGAGCGATGATCCCGCAAACACGTTGATTGTCACATCTATTCAGAAAATGAGCCGTGTGGAAGAAGAAAATGGCTTCAATGCGCACGACATCGAACTGATTCAAAATAAACGGGTTGTATTTATCATTGATGAAGCTCATCGTGATGTGTTTGGCGAAATGCTGCGGACTATTAAAGAGACTTTCCTGAACGCCATGTTTTTTGGCTTTACCGGCACGCCGATCCACGATGAAAATCAGAAGAAAATGAGCACTACTTCGGATGTGTTCGGCAATGAGCTGCACAGGTACAGCATTGCGGACGGCATCCGTGATAAGAATGTTCTGGGCTTTGATCCATACATGGTGCCAACATACAAAGATCGTGATCTTCGGAAAGCGGTTGCACTTGAAAGAGCTAAGGCAACTACTGAGGCAGAAGCGTTGGCAGACCCTAAAAAGAAAAAAGTCTATCTGCATTATATGGATCACACAAAAGTGCCGATGGCTGGATATGTTCAGGCAGATGGTAGCTATTTGAAAGGCATTGAAGATTATCTGCCTGTTTCTCAGTACGAACGCGAAGAGCATCAGTGTGCCGTAGTGGATGATATTCTGGAAAACTGGGCAACCCTAAGCCACGGCAGCAAGTTCCATGCGATTTTTGCTACCAGCAGCATTCCAGAGGCAATCCAGTATTATAAGCTGTTTCGAACAAGAGGCAGCCTGAAGGTTACGGCTTTGTTTGACCCCAGTATCGATAACAATGGCAATGGACTTTCCAAAGAAGCAGGCATTGTTGAAATCATCGAAGATTACAATACCAGATACGGTATGAAGTTCCAGATGGCGACTTATGCAACCTTCAAAAAGGACATTTCCTATCGTCTGGCGCACAAAGAACAGTACAAAGGAATTGAACATACTTCCGACCAGCAAATTGATCTGCTGATCGTTGTCGATCAGATGCTGACTGGTTTTGACTCCAAATGGATCAACACGCTATATTTGGATAAGATTTTGGTTTACGAAAAGCTGATTCAGGCATTCTCACGTACCAATCGTCTCTATGGTCCGGAGAAGCCCTTTGGCACGATCCGTTATTATCGTAAACCGTATACCATGCAGAGAAACATTGAAGAAGCGTTCAAGCTGTATTCCGGTGATAGACCTCTTGGCCTATTTGCCGACAAGCTGGAACACAACCTCGAAAAAATGAATGCGTTGTACGATGATATCGGGAGCATCTTCCGTTCTGCCGGAATTGAGAACTTCGAAAAACTTCCGGTTGATCATACAGAGCGCGGACAATTCGCGAAATTATTCAAGCAGCTTAACAGCTATCTCGAGGCCGCTAAGATACAGGGCTTCACTTGGGATAAGCTGTCCTATGAATTTAAGAACGCTGGCAGAAAAGTGATCGTAGATCTGCACTTCGATGAAACCACCTACTTGATTCTTGCTTTACGCTATAAGGAACTGTTCGCTGGCGGTAGCGGAGGGACCGGTGTTGAAGATGTGCCGTATGAAATCGACTCCTACCTGACGGAAATCAATACCGGTGTAATTGATGCCAACTATATGAACTCCCGGTTCAAAAAGTACATCAAGGCATTGCAGGATGGTGCGGAAACTGCCGCTGTGCTGGATGAGCTTCACAAGTCGTTTGCAACGCTCACACAAGAGGAACAAAAATACGCAAACATCTTCCTTCACGATGTCCAGAGCGGTGATGTGGTAGTTGACGAAGGAAAAACGCTCCGTGATTACATTACAGAATATATGACCAGCGCCAAAAATGACCAGATCCACCGTTTTGCCACCGCCATCGGAGTTGATGAAACGATACTGCGTAGCTTTATGCAGTCGAAAATCACGGAAGCCAATATCAATGAGTTTGGCAAACTTGACACATTGAAGGCAACCGTGGATACGGAAAAGGCGAAAACCTTCCTTGAAATGATAGAGGGTAAGCCTATCAAGAAATTTCAGATCAACATGAAGATTGACCAAATGCTGAGAAGGTTTATTCTGGAAGGCGGATTTGATGTAGAATAAAAAGCGGGCCTGACATCTGCTCGGATTTTGATTATACGATGGGATAAGCAATCTGCTGATTATGGCTGGCTGTAAAACCGATGATGCCCGTGAGTTTTCCCTTCGCCTGTGCATTGCAAATCGTTACACAAAACGCGAATTGGATCGTCAGATCGGCAGTATGCCATATGAGCGGACGATGATCTCTCACGAAAAGCAGCATGAATATCGCTTCTTTCAGGTGGTCGGCCCAGATCAAAGCGCTGCGATGGCTGCTGACCGGCGTTTTGAACATCATTTAGCATATCCCTTGACAAAATGTATCCGGCAGTATATAACAACGATACGTTATATAACATATCGTTATTATACAAGGATGGTGCGTATGCCAGCTGTAAGGAAGGTTTCCAAAGAGCAAATCATCGACGCGGCGGTCGATGTGCTGCGTGACGACGGTTTTTCCGCCATCAACGCCCGCAGCGTCGCCAAAAAACTGGGCTGTTCCACGCAGCCTATCTACTTTTCATTCAAGAACATGGACGAACTGAAGGCCGCGCTGACGCAGCGTGCGATCGAACTGCACACACAGCGCGTGTGGGATTCTCTGCGCGCCCACGAGGGGAGCGACAGCCGCTACAGCAGCTACGGCATGGGCTTCGTCAAATTCGCTGCCGAAGAAAAGCAGCTGTTCCGCTGGCTCTATCTGGAGGGCGAACAGCTTGGCCCGTATCAAAATGACGTTCTGACTTCGGAGGTCATTTCGGTCATAACCGAGGAATTCGGCTACGAGGAGGACGTCGCCCGCCGCTTTCATCAGGACATGGTCTACTTTACCTATGGACTGGCGATCCTCGCCAATACCGATCACCTGCATCTGACGGAGGCAGAGCTGCGTGAAGCGTTCCGCCGGGAGTTCCGCGCGCTGATCGCCATTTACGGAAAGCCGGCGAAACTGCCGGAATTTGCTGTGAAAGCCGGTGTTGTTCTATGAACCTGAAGGTGTCCTTCACATGGTTCGGGCTTGTGATTTTCGCGCTGCCCATGCTGATCAATATCGCCTATGTCCTGTTTCCGCCAGCCGGAAAAGCGGAACAGGCCGCAGCGGTCACGCATTGGATCGAAATCGTCGAACAAATCAGCCGCATCGCCTATCTGTTTGCGATCACGCTGCTTGTGAGCCGGGATGAACGCAGCTTTCAGAGTGCCTGGCTTTATCTCGCGGCAATCTTTTTGATTTTGTACTATGGCGTATGGCTGCGCTATTTTATGGGCGGGCGGGAGATCGCCCTGCTGCGCCGTTCGTTTCTCTCTGTCCCGATGCCGCTGGCAGTGTTTCCTGTGCTGTACTTTCTGTGCGCGGCCATCTGGCTGCATAACCTTCCGGCGGCAATTATCATGATGATCTTCGGCGCGGCGCATCTGACGGTGGCGATCCAATCCTTTCACTGACGCGAATTGTACGCTGCGGTACCGGGAAGCTCCAAAAAAGTCTTGACAAGTAACCACTCGGTAACTATACTATGAGTTACCGTGTGGTTACTTTCGCGAGGAGGCGCTTTATGGCGGACGGCACAAAGGAACGGATCTTGGAAACGGCGCTGGCACTGTTTGCGCAAAGAGGCTATCTGGGGACATCTATGAATCACATTGCCTGTCAGCTGGGACTTACAAAAGCGGCCCTGTATAAGCATTATACCAGCAAGCAGGAAATTCTGGATAAGATCGTGGAGCGGATGAACCAGATGGATTACGAACGCGCCGAAGAATACGAAATGCCGGAAACGGAGCCGGACGGCTTTGCGGAGGCTTATCTGCAAACACCGGTCAAAAGAATCCGTGCATACAGCATGGCGCAGTTTGACCATTGGACAAAGGAGACGTTCTCTGCAAATTTCCGCAAAATGCTGACGCTGGAGCAATACCGCGATCCGAAGCTCGCGCAGCTCCATCATGATTATCTTGCGGGCGGGCCGCTGGAGTACATGGCGGCGATCTTCCGCAAGCTGACGAATTCCGGTGGGGCCGCCATGCAGCTGGCGCTGGAGTTCTATGGGCCGATGTATCTGCTTTACAGCGTCTACGACGGGACAGAGGATAAGGAAGCGGTTGTTTCTCTGTTGTCGGCGCACATCGACCGCTTTATTGCCAGGGTTGAATCCGACTATAGAACGTCAGGAGCAGCATTATGAAAGAAATCGAAGCAGAAAAGCGATGGGTCCTGTGCCCGCTGTGCGGCGCAAAAACGCGCTTACAGCTCCTGCCCGAAACGGAGCTGAAAGCATTTCCGCTTTTTTGCCCGAAATGCAGGCACGAGAGCATCATCAACGCCAGACATTTTATCATTGAAAAACAGCCAGACGCCAAGACGCAGTGCTGATCGCAAAGCCGGTCATGTGCTGCGTCTTGGCGTCTTGCTGTTTATACGATGCCAGCCCCGTCGGCATGAAGACCGCAGCGCCGGAACTCACGCACGCCTTGGGAAGCCAAAGAAGAGTTTTTCACATTTTTTGCCGGGCAGAGAAATCGGTGTGAGCACCTCACCTTGATCGCGAACAGCATCGGCGCCTTCTTCGCATTATCCGCGCTGGATGATACGCTGGTTGACAGGGCTTATTTGATCTCTCCGGTTGTGGATATGGAAAACCTGATCTGCAAGATGATGCAATGGTCGAATGTGACCGAACAGGAGCTTGCCGAGAAGCGGGAAATCGCCACGAAGTTCGGGGAAACGCTGTCCTGGGCATATCTTTGTTACGTGCGGGAACACCCGATCATCTGGAATGTTCCCACCTGTATTCTCTACGGCGAGCACGATCACCTGACATCCATCGAAACGGTATCTGCATTTGCAAGGCAGCATCATGCAGATCTGACCGTTATGCCCTGCGGGGAGCACTGGTTCCATACCGGGGAACAGATGCAGTTTCTGGATCGATGGATCAGAGCGCATCGCTGAAACGATGTCTGCGCCGGATGACGTCTCATGCCATACCGCCGGAGATCTCGATTTGCCGGAGTCCGGAAAAGGAGACCTCCGCGTCCATCTGCTGCTTAACTTCTCCCCAAGAGCAGCTATAATATAGCTAACTAATATTAGTTAGCGAGGCGTGATGATGAAACAGGAAGATACAAAGCAGAAGATTTTGGATAAGGCGCTGGAGCTGTTTTCCGCGCAGGGCTATGATTCCGTCAGCGTGGGCCAGATCGCAAAGGCGGTTGGCATCAAGGCACCGTCGCTGTACAATCACTTTCCAAGCAAGCAGGCCATTTTTGACGCCATCGTAGCATCCACGGCGGCACAATACGAAGCGGATACCGATCAGATCAACATTCACGTGCAGAATGCGGCGCAGGACATCCCGGCATTTACGGAGATCACCGCCGACGCGCTGTTTGAAAAGGTGCGGCAGATCTTCGAATATTCCCTCCAGGATAATACCATCAGCCGTTTCCGCCGCATGATGACCCTGGAACAGTTCCGCTCGCCAGAGCTGGCCGCGCTGTACTCCAGACGGTATGTGGAGCGGGTGCTGGCGTATCATGCCGGCATCTTCCGGGCGCTGATTGCGGCGGGCGAAATCACGGCGGAGGACCCCAATGCACTGGCGATGCTGTATGTTTCGCCGGTATTGACGCTCATCGGAATCTGCGACCGCCAGCCGGAACGGGAACACGAGTGCCTGGATCAGCTGAAGCGGCACGTGTCTCTCTTTTTTCGTATGGTTCACGCAAAGGAGGCATAACAGATGGGACCAACAAAACGGACGCTGACGCAAAAGCTTGGATTGCTGGGCGTTGTCAGCTTCCTTTCGTATACGGCGGCGGTGGTATTTGCGCCGCTGGCCTATCCGGGCTACAACTGGATGGCACAGGCGGTCAGCGACCTGAGCGCCGCAAACGCGCCGTCGCTGGCGCTGTGGAACCAGCTCAGCGCGTTTTACAATGTATGCGAGGTCGTCTGTGCGACCGTCGTCTGCATTGGGATCCAGGGGCAGAAAACGAAGCTGCTCCGTTCGGGCATTTATCTATTCACCATCATGGAGTGGATCTCGGCTGTTGGCTACAGAATGTTCCCGCTGAGTGACAGCGGGTATGCGGGGGCCTTTCAGGATGTGATGCACATGGCTGTCACCGCCCTGGTGGTGCTGCTGTCCATCGTATCACTGACCGTGATCATCGTCGCCGGAGCAACAAACAGGAGCTGCCGTTCTTACGGCGTATGCGCAGGCGTCGCCCTTGGCATGATGCTCGCCGGCGCACTGGGCATGAAGCTTGTGCCGGCCGAATATTTCGGCGTGGTCGAGCGCTTCAGCGTGTTTGCCGCAACGGGCTTCAATGCCGCGCTGGGCCTGCACCTGTTTTGCTCGAAACTGAAAACCGCGTGATTACAAAGGAGAAAAAACCATGTCGGAAAAGAAGATTACCATTCGTTTGGAACGGAAAGACGACTATCACGATGTTGAAAACCTGACCCGCGAGGCCTTTTGGAATGTCTACCGCCCCGGCTGCAT
>OLSF01003042.1_pt1 | contig 11866 bp, 10 predicted proteins | sample 1672301 | NCBI WGS metagenome assembly OLSF01 (sample SAMEA3136669, study PRJEB25190) | human gut metagenome | biome: human gut; feature: human-associated habitat; material: faeces | place: Austria | collected 2013
AACTGCGATCAGCTGATCAACACACTGTTTGCGGAAATCCGGATGGGATGCGTATACCTGCTGTTCTCTCGGAAGGCTTGCGATAAATGCATCTACCTCTGCTGATGTAATTTCATGTCCGCAGATTACTGCTTCAACTGTTTTTTCCATAATTTCTTTGTACTCCTTTTTTCTCGTAGTGTTTCAATTGTACCATTTCATACGGTGTTAGTCAAAGTTGGTTTTATTTCTATGAAACTTCTCTTCATCTGATATCTTTTCTTCCGACTTCATGTTATACTTCGTTTAGGTATGTTTTTTTAGTTTTTTCATTGGAGGTTATTAACATGTCAAACGAAAGTACAAAAACCAATCAGATTACCGAAGGAGTTATCTGGAAGCAATTATTGATTTTTTTCTTTCCTATTGTAGTTGGAACTTTGTTTCAACAGCTTTATAACACCGTAGATGCTGTCATCGTCGGTCGTTTTGTCGGAAAGGGCGCACTTGCCGCAGTCGGGGGATCTTCTGCCGTTCTTTCCAATCTGATCATCGGATGTTTTACGGGACTTGCAAGCGGTGCATCTGTAATTGTTTCCCAGTTTTATGGTGCAAAGGATGAGCGGAATCTGCAAAAGAGTCTGCATACCGCCTATGCTTTTTCCGCTATTCTCAGTATTGTATTTACAATACTCGGATGGGTCTTAACACCATTTCTTTTGAAGCTCATCGATACACCTGCAGATACACTTGCGGATTCTATTCTTTATCTGCGGATTTACTTTTTAGGTATTTTCGGTACCTTGATCTTTAATATAGGCTCAGCCATCATGCGCTCCATCGGTGATTCCCGCAGACCACTATATTACCTGATCGTCTGTTGTTTTCTAAACATCATCCTCGATCTGGTACTGGTAATCGTATTTGATATGGGAATTGTCGGAGCCGCTATCGCAACCATTATTTCACAGGCAGTAAGTGCAATCCTTGTCACCAATGCACTGATGAAAAAATATGATGACTGCAAGCTTTATCTGAGCAAACTACACATAGACCTTTTGAAGCTGCGTATGGAATTCCGCATCGGTATTCCAAGTGCACTGCAGGCATTTATGTACAGTATTACCAATATCATTATTCAGGCAGCAATCAATGGTTTCGGAACCGATACTGCCGCTGCATGGGCTTCTTTTGGTAAACTGGATGCGCTTTTCTGGACAGTCAACGGAGCATTCGGAATTGCGATCACAACCTTTGCCGGACAAAATTATGGAGCAGGTAAAAAAGAACGTATTTTCAAAAGTGTCCGTATCTGCCTTGCAATGGCTGTGGCTGTGTGCGGAGGGATCGTGCTGTTTTTAGCCATCTTCTGCCGCCCACTGTTCTCAATTTTTACGACAGATCAAAATGTGATCAATATCGGTATTGATATGCTGCGTTTTATGGCACCGTGCTACACTATTTATGTATTTATTGAAGTTCTCTCCGGTGCACTTCGCGGAACCGGCGATGTCCTGCTGCCGACACTGATCACACTTGGCGGCGTATGTCTGATCCGTATTCCGTGGATTATGTTTGTCTTACCGGCACACCATACCACAACCTGTGTAATGCTTAGTTATCCGATTTCCTGGATCACTACCACAGCTTTGATCATACCGTACTACTTATATAGAAAAAACATGCCTACGATTAAGGAGAATTGAACATGGCCAAATCCGAATCTACCAAATACCGGCTCGCCGAAGCAATGAAAACCTGCATGAAGACCACTTCTGTCGATGATATCACCATCCGCCAGATTGTGGAAGTCTGCGGCGTCACACGCCAGACCTTTTACCGCAATTTTCTTGATAAATATGATCTGATCAACTGGTATTTTGACAAACTTCTTCTAAAATCATTTGAACATATGGGAGAAGGTACCACTGTTTATGACGGACTGGTCAAAAAATTTGAATATTTAAAGGAAGAGCACCTGTTTTTCGCTGCAGCATTCCGCTCTGACGATCAGAACTCTTTAAAAGAACATGATTTTGAACTGATCTTACAGTTTTATCAGGATCTGATCGGACGAAAGACCAGCAGACCCTTGGGAGAAGATCTGCAGTTCCTTTTGGAAATGTACTGCAGGGGCTCTGTGTATATGACAGTAAAATGGGTCCTTACAGGAATGAAAGACTCACCGGCGAAAATGTCAAAGAAGCTGGTGGAAGCTATGCCTCCAAGACTGGCTGCTGTATTTGATGAGCTGAAACTGCTGTAAAAACGGAAAACTTTGTTATATATAACACAAAACGATAATATCGATATACGGACAATATAAGAATGTATACGTGATCATTTATGTGTGATTTTTATAATAAAACTTATATAAAACAAAAAACATTCTCAAAAAGTGACAGACAAGTAAGTTTGTCACTTTTATTTTTGTTAAAGTGTTGTTATAATATTAACGAAACAAAGGAAAACAACATGAAACACAAAACTGCTCCGGATTTTGTATCCAGAGAGTATATTTTCATAAAAAAGGAGAATGTATCATGGCAAACAGAATTGTATTAAATGAAACTTCTTATCATGGCGCAGGCGCTATCGCTGAGATCGCTAACGAAGCAAAAACAAGAGCTTTCAAGAAGGCTTTCGTATGTTCAGATCCAGATCTGATCAAATTTGGCGTAACAAAGAAAGTGACTGATGTACTGGACAATGCAGGTCTTGCTTATGAGATCTACTCCAATATCAAACCAAACCCGACTATCGAGAACGTACAGCACGGTGTACAGGCTTTCAAAAATTCAGGTGCTGATTACATCATCGCAATCGGCGGCGGATCTTCTATGGATACTTCCAAAGCAATCGGTATCATCATCGCAAACCCGGAATTTGAAGATGTAAGAAGCCTTGAAGGTGTTGCACCGACAACAAAACCTTGTGTTCCGATCATCGCAGTTCCAACAACAGCCGGAACAGCTGCTGAGGTTACAATCAACTACGTTATCACAGATGTTGAAAGAAAGAGAAAATTCGTTTGTGTTGACCCACATGACATGCCGGTTATCGCAGTTGTTGACCCGGATATGATGTCCTCTATGCCAAAGGGACTGACAGCTTCCACAGGTATGGATGCCCTGACACATGCAATTGAAGGATATACAACAAAAGCTGCTTGGGAAATGACAGATATGTTCCATATCAAAGCAATTGAGATCATTGGAAAATCTTTAAGAAGCGCTGTTGCAAATGAAAAAGAAGGCCGTGAAGGAATGGCTCTTGGACAGTATATCGCAGGAATGGGATTCTCTAATGTAGGTCTTGGAATCGCTCATTCTATGGCTCATACACTTGGTGCTGTATACGATACTCCACACGGTGTTGCATGTGCTATGATGCTTCCAATCGTTATGGAATACAATGCAGATTGTACAGGTGAGAAATACCGTGAAATCGCAAGAGCACTGGGCGTTAAAGGTGTTGACGACATGTCTGTTGAAGAATACAGAAAAGCTGCTGTTGATGCTGTTCAGAAACTTTCTGTTGACGTTGGAATCCCGACAAAACTGGAAGCTCTGAAAGAAGAAGACCTGCAGTTCCTCGCTGAGTCTGCTCACGCTGATGCTTGTGCACCGGGTAACCCGAAAGATGCAAGTGTAGAGGATCTGAAAGAGCTCTTTAGAAAGCTTATGTAAATTGATTTCTGGTACACGGACGAAAATTCTGAAATGTGATAAGCTATGATTCCTTCAAAGGATGACGCATCGAATCTGGCTCAGGGTTACGTGTACTGATAATTCTAGGAAAAACTTAAGATTACTAAATACAAAGAAAGGTTTGGAAAACTCACTGCCGCTCAGACAGTTTTCAAACCTTTCTTTAACGTAACCTTAAGTTTTTCAAGTATTATCAAGCACACTCCACATTCACCATCTTCGATGCGTCATCCTTCTTCGGAGATTCACTTTATCCCACATTTCCGAATTTTCTGTGTATAGAAATAGATTTACGGAACGTGCAACGATTTGGAAGGATTCGCACAAATTTTTCTGTGGACAGAAATAGATTTACAGCAATCCACGTTCTTTGAAGACGTCTCTTAGTTCAGCGGGCATGGATTCGGAGAGGAATCTAGCCAGGGTTTCGGGGGTGGCTTTGTGATTGCCGAGAACCCATTGGACCGTCATGTAAATGGAGCCTTGGCAGTACATTTCTAACTGAAAGCGAATCTTGTCGGACATCTTTTTCCCTGTGTTTCCTTCGATACGATCGGTATAAAATTGTGTGATCAGTTCAAAGTCGTGATCACGCAAACAGTTCTGGTCGTCATTTTTAAATGCCGCACGAAAGAAAAGTGTTTCTTTCTGAATGTATTGGAATTTATTTACAAGACTTTTATAAACTGTTTGTCCCTCTCCCATATGTTCAAAGGATTCAATCAGTATCTTGTCAAAATACCAGTTGATCAAATCGTATTTATCCTGAAAATTCCGGTAAAAGGTCTGACGCGTCACTCCGCATTCTTCTGTGATCTCTTTCACTGTGATCTTCTCGACCGGAGCTTTTTTCATGCATTCTTTCATTGCCTCTGCCAACCGGTATTTTACTTTTTCTCCTGACTTGTATGTTTCTGCCATAACTTTTTCCTTTCCACTCCAAGCAGTTCAAGCAGTTCTTCATGCGGGTATTCTTCGTCTTCCTGGTAAATATCCACGTAATTCATTGCAGCGCCTCCATCTACGAATGCAGGAAACAGGAAACCACATTCCGGTTCGCCCGGTTCATATTCTCCGCTTAGTGGACAGATCACGCATAAAATGTATTCATACATTCGTTCTGATTCTCCCTGACGTATATGATCCAGCCCCTTCGCCGGAATGTCATATCTGTCATGAAAAACATAGATTGCATAATCTTCATCTGCCTGATAATGTTCCCCGATAATCTCATAAAATGTCTCCATCAGAGCATCATTTTTCAAGCCACAGGCACGCATCCCCATCAGAAGCTTCCACATACTGTCCGGATTTCTTTGATCATCAGAAAACTTATATTCCTTCAGATTTTTATTTGTTTTCGCAAACGGCACTTTCTTCGCAAGCGCCAGATTTTTCTCCTGTTCTACAGGATTTAATTTCAGGAAACTGGTGTTAAATGTTCCATCTATAAATCCGTCTATATCCATATATCCCCCGGCGATCCGGGTGATCGATGTCCGTTTTACTGTCATTCGTCTGGTCAGCGCCAACATATCTTCTCGATTGATCATAATCTTTTCCCTCCGGCTCTCTGTTTATCCCTACAAATCTCTGCATATCTCGACAGCTTTCTGTTCATCTCAAACATCTTCCGCCTGTCTACATCAGAGATTCTTCTGTCGTATCCGCTCTGTCAATCCTCGAAGCATTAACGGTTCCACGCCGCTACTTTTTTCTTCCTCTTTTTCCTCCGCCTGCATGATCACATCACGCACCTTCTGCATTCTCTCATCAAGAGCTGAGCTGATCTGTGCACAGTCCATCATCTCTTCTGCCAGATACTTACTCTGATCTTCCGGAATACTCTTTTTATAGCGAAGCTTATGCTCCAGGCTCGCCCAGAAATCCATCGCGATCGTACGAAGCTGCACTTCAACTGTGATCATCTTTTTTCCTTCTTTTAAGAAAATCGGAGTCTTCACGATCAGATGAAGACTTCTGTAACCACTTGGCTTTGGATTTGCAATGTAGTCTTTTTTTTGAATTAAAATTACATCGTCCTGATCAAGGAAGCATTTCGCAAGTTTATAAATGTCATCCTGAAAAGCGCAGATCACACGCACACCGGCAATATCCTGAATATTTTCTTCGATTGCATCAATCGTCAATGGAATATTTTTACGACGAATCTTCTTCAGCAGACTCTCCATAGATTTTACACGCGTCTTAATACTCTCAATCGGGTTGCGGTCATACTCCAGCGAATACTGTTCGCTCAGCACCTTAAATTTCGTCTCAACTTCCATGATCGCACACTGATAATAAGCCATCATCGTATTGACCGGCTTTAAATTCTCCTGTACAAAGTCAATAAATTCATCTGAAAGAAGACTGTTTCTTACAAAGTCCTCTCTTCTTTTCTCGATTCGTTCTTCTAATTCTCGTCTACCCATTTGTTTCTTTCATCTCTCTTTTCTTGCTTTTTATAAGATTGACCTGATCAGATACTTCCATTCTGCCAGATATTCTCTAAACATATTGTTTGGCAGATACAATGGATTCGAGCCCGCAGCAATTGCTTTCGCTGACTTTAATCCCTCACCTTTTGTAATCTGCATTGCACGAAACATATGGAAATCATTTGTGATAATTCCCACACTTGCTCCGTCTTTCATATATTTTTTACTGTATTTTATATTCTGCTCTGTTGTCTTCGATTCGTCTTCCAGAATCAAACGGTCTTTCTCAATTCCGGCCGCTTCCATATAATCAGCCATCGCCTGCGCTTCCGTACATGGCTCGTTATACCCCTGTCCACCTGACACAATACAGATTGTCTCCGGATTCTTCTCCAGATAATCGATTGCTGTGTTCAGTCGATGCTTCAGCACCTTACTCGGTCCATCTGCTCTCACCTGTGCACCAAGCACTATGATGTAGTCCAGATTTTCATCTGCCTTCGCATGCATCTGACTAATAATGCATCCTTCGATAATTACAAAGGAAACTACAAATACAAGCAGTATTCCCCTTAATATCCACAACATCCACATCGGAAGTCTTGCCCATCCATCCAGAAATGTAATCGCTGCGCATCCTCCAAGCAATGCAGCCAATACAAACCAGATCAGGAAGAATCCCGTCCCAGATCCATTTTCGCTCATCCAGAATCCATAACAGGCAAATAACACTGTAAATAAAATACATATTATAACTGCTGTCATTTTTCGCTTTATTCTCACTTTCCACTTTCTCCAAGAATCAGTCGAAGCAGTGTCTTATCAAGCATGATTGTCCGATCCCAGGGATTCAGAATGATACCTTCAATCTCATTCTCCTGTACAGCAGACTGGAATAATGGTTCGATTGCTGTCAAAAATGTAGACATCACACTATCAGAACCTTTTAATTCTTCCTCAAAACTTGTAAATGCACTCCACCACTTCTTTCCATCAGCTGTCTTCACTGCCTGTATCTTTAATTGTTCTGACACAGAAGGCTCTACCGCAAGAATCAATTGTCCTTCTTCTTTCATTCGTCTACGGATCATTGTCAACGTATGTGCTAAAAGTTCCTGAGATGGTTCCTGCTGGAGTGCAAAAATTGCTTCCTCAATCTTCTCGTTTCCTTTCAGTCCTTCATCTTTTGTATCGTTATTCTGCATCTTCATCCTTGCTGCTCCTTGTAAGTTTTTCTAGTTTTAATAAATAAATCATCTCATTATTTCATATCTGATATCATCTAAGTATATCATAAAAAGAGAGAATAATGTGATATTTTAAATTTGTTTCACACTATTCTCTCTTTTTAATTTTCCTCAATATGACTTTGGATTCTTCCCATTTATCTAAGACACAAGTTCCTGCATCAGCTCATGCACACTCATCATCTGATTGATCCGTCCGACATTACTTCCACAGAACACAAGTCCATTTTCCACGTCACCTTTGACCGCATCAATCAACGCCTTCGTGATACAGTACGGAACTTTTCCCGGATTACATTTTGCTAAGCAATTATAACATTTCTTAATAGGCTCTTTTTCTTTCTCGACACGCTCGATCAATGCATTGCGAAGAGCACGCCCCGGCATTCCAACCGGACTTTGGATAATCTGGACATCCTCTTCTTTTGCATTGATATAGGCCTGCTTATACGCCTCTGACGCATCACATTCTTCTGTTGCCACGAACCTGCTCGCAATCTGGACTCCATCTGCTCCAAGTTCAAATGCGTGCTCTATATCCGTCTTATCAAAGATTCCGCCCGCTACGATCACAGGAATCTTCTTCTCGTATCGCTTTTCATACTCTTCCTTACAGGCAATGATCTGTCGGATCTCCTCATCATAATCCATCGTATCAATCTCATCTAACTGCTCTCTTGAAAAACCAAGATGTCCTCCAGCTTTCGGTCCCTCAACAACAAGGAAATCTGCTGTTCTGTCATACTTATGCGCCCACATTTTCAAGATCAGCTGCGCTGCTCTTTTGGAAGAAACGATTGGCGCAATCTTCGTTCTGCAAGTCTCACTGACCAGCTCCGGCAGATTCATCGGAAGTCCGGCACCACTGATGATCACATCTGCCCCCGCTGCCACTGCCTCTTTCACATGCTCCGCATAATGCTTCAGCGCAACCATAATATTTACACCGACAAGACCATTCCCCTGCGCGAGTTCCTTTGCTCGCTTGATGTGCTTGTGGATTGCTCTGTTGTTACATGCAGCCTGATCCTTCTCAAACCCTTCTTCATCATAACCAATCTGCGCTGTCGAAATAATTCCAACTCCGCCTTCTTTCGCCACTGCTCCCGAGAGAGAGCTTCTGCTGACTCCTACGCCCATACCGCCCTGGATAATCGGGAGCTTCGCAGTCAGATCACCTATTTTTAATTGTTTGTTTATACTCATTTTCAATTCTCCTGTATTTTATTTTGAATTTCAAACTATTTTAAGTATAAACTATTTTATTAAAATGTCAAGGAATATTGATTTTACGGATTAATCCGCAGATTAAAAACCCCCGTTTTGATAGGCTCTTGCGATAACATATAATGGTTCATAAAATGCACTAGTGACTCCCAGGCGGATTCCCGATTCCATTTGCTCCGGTTCTAACAGGCAATGATCCATTCGTTGACTTTGCTTCTCAATTTTTCAATTCTTGGGTAACAGTATGCCTCTCTTCTTTGACTTGCTTTGCAGTTTTGCGCTTCTCGGGTAACGATACGCTAGGAACTAACTGTAAAAACAAAAAGCAAGTCAACAAATGCAACCAAAACAGTTCTCTTGGAATTGCAAAATCATAAAAATAGAATCTCCCCTCATATCTGCCGGAACCAATTAGATTCCATTAGGTATGAGGGGAGATTCTATTTTTTAATCAAGTGCCAATGTTTTGGGTTTTATTGTTACAAATTGGCAATTCTTGATTCATGCGAAAAACTTAATTCAAATAATGGATCAATCTACAACAATCAGGCGTCCTTCAACTTCACGGCAAAGATGCGGTGTAACCATCATATATTCTTCTACAATATCTCGACTTGATGTGGCCAGTACACGAGGAAGTGCATTTTTTTTCGTTTCTTCCAGTGAAATATCCATAAAATCAGAGATATTCATAAAGTGATATTTTGAAAGAGCAATAGAATATAACTGATGCTCTTCAATAGGCTGGTCATTGAGACTAAGTTTCCGGAAAACCTGTTCTTTACGCGACCATATAATCTGCATACCGTGGGAGAACTGATAGAACTCCGTATGTTCTCCAAGAAAGGCTTCTTCGCGCAGGATAAAACGTAGCATATGTTCTAACTGTGCTCCGGTTACTTTCAGCATATAGACAGCTTCATCATATGGCAGGCATTCTACCAGGCTGTGATAATGTACGACAGGTCCCAATTCATAACTTCTGACTTCACCGGAACCGAGAAGCATCAGATCAATTCCAAGGCTGTCTTTCAGAATATCTGCGATCAGGTTACCAAGAGCTGTTTCCTGATTGCGGAGTGGATGCGTCAGACATTTGGTGAATCTTGTTACAATACGATCATACTTCTTGTCAGTTTCCCGCTTATACTGTGTTATAAATTGTTCCATAGCTTCGTCTTTTAGCGCAGTATCGTTGTTGATCGGAATCAACTGCCAGGTAAATGTATCGATTGCATTAAGATCAGTATCTACCATAATATCAAAGCGTCCGATCTGATCTGTGCCTGTACCGGCTTGCACGATATAGATATTATTAACAAGTGCAGGTTCTTCCAGAAACGTGTGTGAATGCCCACCGATGATTACATCCACACCCCAGGCTGGATCCAGTAAAGCTGCAAGCTTTTTATCTTCCTCGAATCCGATGTGTGTCAGAAGTACTGTGAAATCAATATCAATGGCATTGTAAGCATTGCATATATTGCCTACTTCCTGTGCTGCTTCGCTGATATCCACAAAGGAACCAATCAGTTCTTCTGCTTTTGTCTGTGCAAGTACATCCTCTGTTATTATTCCAATAAAAAGTATCTTCATGCCATCTATTTCAGCAATATAGTGAGGCTGAAACAGTCGCTTATGATTAGAGCGGATATGGAAGTTGGCATTGATAATCGGGAAGTTTGCACATTTCTCCAGAAACAGCAAATGCGCCAGACCATAATCAACCTCGTGGTTACCAATCGTTGCCACATCAGGCCCAAGTAGATTCATAATACCGATGGTTGATACGCCCTTGTACTCGGAATCGATAACAGAACCACGGAACATATCACCGGCAATAGCATAAAGCACATTCTTTTCCTGATTACGCACCATGTTCACATATCCTGAGAGAAGAGATACACCACCTACCAGCTTTTCATCAATCTGTTCTGCCAGAAAATCTCCGTGCATGTCGTTTGAATGAAGAATTATTAATTCCTTCAAGTTTTTCATAAATACCACCTCACTTAAAACAGTTCGTTCTTCGTGATGGTAAATTCTTGTAAAGTGTGTCCCCACGCACCCTACAAATAATATTGTAGTATTTTATTGTATTTTAACATGCTTATGTGACAAAGGCAATGGATGGTGTAGCGGGTTACAAATTTGTTGACTTTTCTCAGGTAACAGTTCCCCTATCTTCATTGACCTACATAGAATTATTGCCAATCTAGTCATCAAACATCACCAACTATCTTCCAAATACTCCCCCAGCTGTCGATACCTCCGACTCCTCTGACTGCTCCGTATACGCATAAAACTGTTCTTCTTGCTGGTGGTAATTCCTCATGATGCAAAGCATTTTCAATTTCAGATGCTGTATAAGGAAGGCATGAAAAAGCAAATTCCCGGTCTGAATTCCTGCATTGTCGCACATATAATACCACGGTATCTGATCCGGATAGTGACAGGTGCGTACCGAATTAATATTATTTCTGAGCATACATGCGATATCTGCTCGCATATCTTCTAATCCAATGCATCTTCCTGTTTTTGGATTCCACTCATGACGGTTTACTCCTGTAATAACCAGGCGTTTTCCATTTAAATAAATAATCTTATCAATAATCTCAATTCTTCCGAAACCAATATCGTAAGGAATTACTTCTACTAAACTTCCATCTTCTGCTTTAAGTTCTACATACGCATGATATAAATAAGGATCATGATTATCCCACAGTCTAACAGTTTCTAAATCAATACAGATTGTACCCTCTAAGTGGTCATTTTCTTTCTTTAACTGCACGGATTTTTCTGCTAACAGATTTTGCGGCACATATCGTCTGAAAACCGTCGAAAAGTTACCAACACACCGTCCTCGGGGAAGATTAGATTTCCAACTTATTTATATTGCCTCAGGAAAAGGAGAATTTTATTTTCATGGTAAGAAAGAAATTGTAAATGCCGGAAATATGGTGATCTACCGCCCCAAAGAAGAGCAACGCTACTACTATTATGGTGTAGACCAAACTGAAGTTTACTGGGTTCATTTTACTGGGAATAATATAACGAATATTTTGAGACAGCATGGTATTTCTGATGATATGCATATAATTTATACCGGTACTTCTCTTGAATATAAACGAATTTTTACATCTATTATAAATGAATTACGTTTTTGCAAAAGTGAGTACGAAGAACTTTGTGTTTATTATTTAATGGAACTCTTAATTCTGACGCACCGGCTTTCCAGTGAAAAGCCACGAAATACTTCTTT
>OLSF01003055.1_pt1 | contig 11818 bp, 11 predicted proteins | sample 1672301 | NCBI WGS metagenome assembly OLSF01 (sample SAMEA3136669, study PRJEB25190) | human gut metagenome | biome: human gut; feature: human-associated habitat; material: faeces | place: Austria | collected 2013
CAGCCAGGTCAGCGTCCAGCACCACCAGGTCGTCGTGGCCCTCAGCGGCCAGCTCTTTCAGGGTGTTGCCGTAGCTGTCACGGGTAGCGATCTTCTTCACTTCTGCCATCTTACTTGTCCTCCTCTTCCAGCGCGGCGTAAGCTGCATTCAGCTCCTGCATGGCCTGTGCGTATTCCTCATCGTTGGGGCCCTTGCCGTGCCAGTCAACGGAGTTCTCCATAAAGGAAACGCCCTTGCCCTTGAGGGTATCCAGAATGATGCAGGTGGGCTTTTCGTTCTCAGCGCGGAAAGCGGCGATGGCGCTCTCAATGGCATCAAGATCGTGGCCGTTGATGGTCAGCACGTTGAAGTTGAAGGCCTTCAGCTTCTCCTCCAGCGGGGCGCTGTTCATCACGGTCTCGGTGGTGCCGTCGATCTGCAGATGGTTGCGGTCCAGCATGACGCAGAGGTTGGACAGGCCGTAGTGAGAAGCAAACATAAAGGCCTCCCAGCACTCACCCTCTTCCACCTCGCCGTCACCCAGGATGGTGTAAACATTGATGGGCTTACCGGCGTGCTTGGCACCCAGTGCCATGCCGCAGGCGGCGCTCACGCCCTGACCCAGACTGCCGGTGGACATATCCACGCCCGGCACACTGTTCATGTTGGGGTGGCCCTGCAGGTAGCTACCGATCTTGCGCAGGGTCTTGAGGTCCTCCACCGGGAAGAACCCACGCTCAGCCAGCGCGGCGTACAGCGCCGGAGCCGCATGGCCCTTGGAGAGCACCAGACGGTCGCGGTCAGGGTTCTTGGGATCCTTCGGATCCACCTTCATCTCTACGAAATAGAGGTACGCCAGCACCTCGGCGATATCCAGGCTGCCGCCCGGATGGCCGCACTTGGCGCTGTGAGTGCCCTCGATCACGCCCATGCGAATGTGGCAGGCGTGTTTTGCCAGGGTAAGCTTTTCTGCATTTGTCATCTTTGGTCCTCCCGTATGAACCTCAGCGTTTGCATCGGATTATGGTACGCACCCGGGCCGTACGCCCCGATGCGCTATTTCTCAAGTCTATATTATCTATTCTATGCAAAAACGTCAAGGTTCTTTCGTCAAAATGTACATCCCTTGGCAAAATCGCTTGTAAATGTTCCCGTTTTTGTTGAAAATGCAGGGCCATTTTGCCCCCGCAAAACATTTTTGCAGTTTTTGGCCGCTTTGCTTTCTGATGCCGAATTGAATGCAGCCTCCGACAATGGTTATTCTCACACCAATGTCTGTAACAGTACATTTGCAGAAGGCCCCGGTGAAGATTCCTTTTATTACATCTACAAATTTCAAAAATCGGCAAACACCACCCCGTAACCATCCTCATCCGCTGAGCTTGACAAGGCGGCTTTGCATCTGCTATACTTTTTGCACAATTCCCGGCTGAAGCCGGGGCTTTGCGGGCCGAAGCCCGTGTTTCTCCCCGCAAACATTATTTTGGAACAGACACCATGAAGGGGTCTGCCGCTGGCGCGCGTGCTGGCGGCAGGCCCTTTTTGTCTGTGCATTTTCAGGAGGAATCATTGATGAATACCAAGACCCGTTCCACGACCCGTGATCTGGTGCTGGCCGCACTGTTTCTGGCACTGGCCTTTGTGCTGCCCATGATCACCGGCCATGTACCTCAGATCGGCAATATGCTCTGCCCCATGCACTTCCCGGTGCTGCTGGCAGGCTTCGTACTGGGCGGCCCCTGGGGCCTGGCACTGGGCTTTGCCGCCCCGCTGCTCCGCTCGGTGCTGTTCGGGATGCCCCCGATGTACCCCATTGCCATCGCCATGGCCTTTGAGCTGGCCACATACGGCGCTGTGGCCGGTTTCATGTACCGCAAGGTGCAGCACACCCTGCCCATGACCTACGCCACCCTTGTCACCTCAATGGTGGCAGGCCGCCTTATCTGGGGTGCAGTACGCTTTGTGCTGGCCGGTCTGTCCGGCTCCAGCTTCCCGTTCAGCGCGTTCCTGTCCGGTGCGGTGCTCACTGCTGTGCCCGGCATCGTGGCACAGCTCATCCTCATTCCGCTGATCGTGGCTGCACTGCAGAAAGCAAAGCTGACGGCTTAAAATCCCTGCGCTGACCAAACCCACACAGCAAAAAAGCCCGGAACCGTACCTGCTATGGCGGCAGGTGGTTCCGGGCTTTTCAGTTCATATTACAGTGTGGCAGCAGCTGTAACAAAAAAAGAAGGAGAATCTTCAACCGGCAAATTGGAGAAGATCAGCCGGCAAAGCTTGCATTGACAGCGCGGCGGTTGCTCTGGTTGACAAAGTTCTTCTTTGCGCTCTCGAGCAGGCTTGCAAAAGCCAGGCCAATGCCGCAGTTATCGGACACGCCCTCGGTGACAGTCAGGTAAGCGTCCATCATAGTGTTGTCCAGAATAGCAGTGTTCTTGTTCATCATAATAAATATCCTCCGTATATCGGTAAATGTCATTGTGTTTTTTGGCAGGGCCTCTATCTCCCTGCATCCTCAAAGCGGAACCTTTCAGAACCCTTCGTTCTTTTGTTCCCCTCTCTGAGGATGGCCATATTATGCCACTCAATTATGAAATCGTTTTATAAATTCTATGAACAAACTATGAATTTAGTGATACATTTTTAACGTTCTTTCGTTCTTTGCGCAACTAGCACAAAACGTTTTTTATGAAAAATAAAGTTCTTGTATACATGGACGATTGAAACCTCGTTTGGAAAGTTTTTTCAGATTTTCTCTCTGTTTTGCCCAGAATTTCTTCTGCAAAAGGGGATACTCTCATGCAAAATCCGTCAGAATCCGTCAATTTCAAACAGGACAAGGGCTTTCCTGTGCAAAATGCCCAGAAAAAAGTTCCAAACAAAAAGGCCGCCGTGCCAGCAGCACAGCAGCCTTTGAAAAGCCATTTCAGTTTTGCATCACTTGCACAGGAACGCCGGCAGGGGCTTGCCCTCCTTGCGCCACTGGTGATATTCCGCAGTGGCGGCAAATTCCACGTCACCGGCGGAGTTCAGGGCAGTTTCCACGGAATCCTGCACCACGCCGATGATAAAGCCGACACCGACCACCTGCATGGCGATATCATTGGAGATGCCGAACAGGGAGCAGGCCATGGGGATCAGCAGCAGGGAGCCGCCAGCCACGCCGGAAGCACCGCAGGCACCCAGAGCGCTCATCACGGAAAGAAGGATGGCGGCAGGCAGGGACACCTGAATGCCCAGCGTATTGGCCGCAGCCAGCGTCATAATGGTAATGGTGATGGCGGCACCATCCATATTGATGGTAGCGCCCAGGGGGATGGAGACGGAATACATATCCTTATCCAGCCCCAGCTTTTCGCACAGATCCATATTGACCGGGATGTTGGCGGCAGAGCTGCGGGTGAAGAAGGCGGTCAGGCCGGATTCACGCAGGCAGCGGAGCACCAGCGGATACGGGTTGCAGTGCAGATACACAAAGATGATAAAGGGCGAGACGACCAGTGCCATAAAGAGCATGGTGCCCACCAGCAGGAGCAGCAGCCTGCCGTACTGGGTAAAGATGGACAGGCCGTTGCTGGACACGTTGGTGTACACAAGGCCCATGATGCCGAAGGGTGCCAGATTGATGATCCAGCGGACGATCTGGGAGACTGCATCCGCTGTGTTCGCCAGGAATAGCTTGGTGCTGTCCGCGCCGTACTTCTTCAGGGCCAGACCGAACAGGCAGGCCCAGAACAGGATGCCGATGTAATTGCCGTTCAGCAGGGCACTGACGGGGTTTGCCACAAAGTTGGTGAGCAGGGGGTTCATCACCTCGCCCAGACCCTGGGGCACCACCTCGGATTCTGCCGCCTCAGCCAGAACGATGGTCTGAGGGAACAGGAAGCTGGTCGCCGCCGCAATGGCGGCGGCCAGGAAGGTGGTGAGCATGTACAGCCAGATGACCGTGCCAAAGCGCCGGTCCAGCCTGGACGTGCCCTGCGCCAGCGCACTGGCCACGATAACGAACACCAGCACCGGGGCAATGCCCTTCAGGGCACCCACAAACAGGCTGCCGAACTCTTCCACCCAGCCCGCACCGGGCACCGCCAGTGCCAGCACCGCACCGACCACAAGGCCGATGACGATGCGCAGGATCAGGCTGGTGGCGTTGTACCTTGCCGCAACCGCTTTCAACGTTTTCATAACTTTTCTACTCCCCTATCCAGATTGTGCGCCTACTGCGCACAGTTTTCCCATTCCTCTACACGGAACAAGTACGATTATACGCCTCGCAGGCCAAAAAGTCAAAGATTTTGCCCGCTTTTTTTGTTTTTCATTTCAACATATACAGACACGAGCTTTTTTCACTGTCCGTATACAAAATACAGATTCACAAAAAGAGACCGCACCCCGTGTGTTTCGGGATGCGGTCTGTTCCTGTTTTAGTCGAGATAGGACACCTTGCCGGGCACAAAGCCCTGAATGCCCATGCCGGGCGCGTCGGAGACGGTGATGTTCTTTTCGTTGAACACGGCACCGCCGAGGATGTGGTCCTCGCTGCAGAGCACCGGGCCGTCGAGGTCGATCTTGGTGATGATCTTCTTGGCGCAGGCCAGCTCCACAGCGGCGTTGACCGAGATCTTTGCTTCCAGCATACAGCCGATCATGCACTCCACGCCGTACACCTCAGCGGCGGCGGCAACGCGCAGGGCATTGGTGATGCCGCCGCACTTCATCAGCTTGATGTTCACAAGGTCGGCCGCGCCGGTCTGCATGATCCGCAGGGCATCTGCCGGGCTGAACACGCTCTCGTCGGCCAGCACGGGCACATCGGCATGGCGGGTAACATACTGCATCCCCTCAAGGTCTGCGGCGGGCACGGGCTGCTCCACGAACTCAATGTCCAGCCCCTTCTCCTGCATCTGGTTCAGGATGCGGACCGCCTGCTTGGCGTTCCAGGCCTGATTGGCATCGATGCGGAGTTTGATGTCCCGGCCCACGGCCTGCCGCACCGCGGCAAGGCGGGCCACATCCAGCTCAGGATCGATACCAACCTTGACCTTCAGGCAGTCGTAGCCGCGCTGGACGGCGGTGCGGGCATCCCGGGCCATCTCCTCCGGCGGGTTGACGCTGATGGTGATATCGGTCACGATGTTCCTGCGGGCACCGCCCAGCATCCGGTAAACAGGGGCGCTGTACTTCTGGCCCAGCAGATCCCACAGGGCCATGTCCACAGCGGCCTTGGCGCTGGTGTTGTGGACAAGCGCCTTCTGCACAGCGGCGGTCAGATCCTCAAATTCATCGAGGTCGCGGCCCAGCAGGGCAGGGGCGATATGATCCTGAATGGCACCGAGGATGGCCCCGGTGGTGTCGCCGGTGATGACACCGGTCGGGGGTGCTTCGCCGTAGCCCACCGCACCGGTATCGGTGTGGAGCTCCACGATAACATCCTCAACGCTGTTCACAGTGCGCAGTGCCGTTTTGAACGGCACCCGCAGCGGGGTGGAAATGCGGCCCAGCCGCACCTGTGTGATCTTCATAGTCCCGTCCTCCTTCTTATTCCAGCGGCAGGTTTGCCAGCTTGACAATGGCGTTTGCAATGATCTGGGCGTTCTGCACCAGACGTTCCAGATCGATGCATTCATCGGGCTGATGCTCTGTGACCGGGTCACCCGCGAACAGGGGGCCAAAGGCCACCACATTGGGCAGCATCTTGGCGTAGGTGCCGCCGCCGATGCACTTGGGCGGGGCATTGTCGCCGGTGGCATCCCGGTAAACCTCCAGCAGGGCGCTGACCAGCGGGGTCTCGGCAGGGTAGTAGAGCTTTTCCTTGTGCACCTGCCCATCCAGCGCCCAGCCTGCGGCCTCAAAGGCGGCCTGCACAGCGGGCTGGCAGTCTGCCCGTTCCATGGTCACGGGATAGCGGTAGTTCAGCTTGACCCACAGATGCTGCGCGTCGCCCTCGATCAGCCCCCAGTTGCAGCTCATGGGGCCGGAGAGCGCATCCTCCAGCCGGTGGCCCAGCAGGCGCTCGCCGTAGGGGTCGGTGCCCAGCTTCTCGGCCAGAAAGTGCACGGCCTGCTTGGCATCCCCCTCCAGTGGCAGCCGGTCGAGGTAGCACACCAGCCGCCCAATGGCGTTTTCGCCCTGCTCCGGGTGGCTGCCATGGGCCGAAACGCCCACCGCTTCCACCTGATAGCCGCCGGGGATGGCTGTCACGGTGATGTGCTCCGCATCCGGCAGGGAGGCCCCCGCCGGTGCGGTCAGCGCAGCGCAGGCGTAGTCCGGCACCACATTGCCGGCTACGCCGCCCTGCACCCTGCTCAGCTGCCAGGCCCCGGTCTGGTGCAGCTGCACAGCATAGCTCTCGTTCAGGATGCCCTTTTCGCCGTTGATGAGCGGATACTCGCCGTCCGGGGTGAAGCCCAGCACCGGGATCTCCCCGCCGTGGGCCTTGTAGTACAGCACGTCCCGGTCGTTGGTCTCCTCGTTCAGGCCGAACAGCAGCCGGACACGGCGGTTGAGCGGAATGCCCAGATCCCGGATGGCCTTCAGCGCGAACAGGCTGGCCACCACCGGGCCTTTGTCGTCAATGGAACCCCGGCCATACAGCCTGCCGCCCTCGATCTCGGCGGCGTAGGGCGGGTGGTGCCAGCCCTCGCCCTCGGGCACCACGTCCAGATGCCCCAGCACCGCCACCATCTCGTCCCCGGTGCCGATCTCGCACCAGCCGATGTACCGATCCATGTCGGTGGTCTCAAAGCCCAGCTCATGGCAGAGGGTCAGCACCTCAGCAAAGCAGGCATCCACCTCTTCGCCAAAGGGCTTGCCCGGCAGCGGGTCGGCCTCCACACTGCGCCTGCGCACCAGCCGCTGGAGCGCCGCCACCATCTGGGGCCGCAGCGCCGCCACGGCCTCGTTCAGTTTTTTGTCCATACGTTCCACCCCTTTTGTGATTCATTTCACAGCTTGTATTATAGAACGATTGCCCCCGCTCCACAAGCCCCAAGTTCGGCAAAAAAGGTCTTGACACCGCGCAGCATGTACGCTATTATGTACATAAGAGGTGATGCACAATGACGACCACTAATATCACGAACTTTCGCAAGAATGCTTTCCAGTATGTAGAGCAGACCGTAAAGTACAATGAACCGCTGAACATCTGCACCAAAGACGGCAACGCTGTTCTGCTTTCGGAAGAAGATTACAGCGGCATTATGGAAACGCTTTATCTCGTCTCCGTGCCGGGAATGCGGGAAAAGCTCATGGCGGCCAAGGCCGAACCGCTGGAAGATTGTGTTGACGAATCGGCTGTGGAGTGGTAAATGTACAAAATTGTTTATACGAAAACCGCGCTCAAGGACATTCCAAAGCTGAAATCCGCCCATCTTGACGAAAAGGCGAAGGCGCTGATCTCCATTATAAAAGAAAATCCGTTCCAGAACCCGCCGCCCTATGAAAAGCTGGTGGGCGATTTGAACGGCTCGTACAGCAGGCGCATCAACGTACAGCACCGCCTTGTGTATGATGTTTTTGAAGAAGAGCAAACCATCAAGATTTTAAGCCTTTGGACACATTACGAAAGATGACCCGAAAACGGACTGTTTTGCAGTTCGTTTTTTTTTTTTTCAAATTTTTTTGAAAAAGGGTGAAAGGATTCCGCGCGGCGTGTATTTAAGGAAGTGAGAGCATCCATTTTGCCGGAGCTCCACTTCCGGCCCAAAGAAAGTGAGGGACCCCCTATGAAGAAACGACTTATCAGCCTTCTGGTGGCGCTGTGCATGGCGGTAACGTTCCTGCCTGTGTCGGCAATCACAGCGTGGGCGGAGGACCCGCCTAAAAGCGGCAAATGCGGCGCAACCGGAGATGGATCTGATGTCACTTGGCAGCTGACCGAAAACACGTATGATTCAAGCACCTATACATTGACGATTTGCGGCAGTGGTGCAATGGAAGATTATTCAACTAGCTATTCTCGGCCATGGAACAGCTTCTGTGATCAAATCACCTCCGTTGTCATTTTTCCCGGCGTAACTTCGATTGGAGAATGCGCTTTCAAAGGGTTTAGCAAGCTAATTCATGTTGATATTGCAAATAGTGTAATATCCATTGGCTCGCAGGCTTTTTCTTATTGCTCCAGCCTTACTGACATTAAAATTCCGCAAAGTGTCACATATATCGGAGGAGTTGTTTTTAATGACTGCACAAATTTAAGCAGCATCACACTTTCAAATAATATAACTTCCATTGGTTCCTACGCTTTTAATAATTGCACCAACCTCACCAGTATCACGATTCCCGGCAGTGTAACTTTCATTGGTCACTGCGCTTTTAAAGATTGCACCACACTCACCAGTATCACGATTCCCGGCAGTGTAACTTCAATTGGCTGGGAGGTTTTCGATGGTTGTACCAGCCTGAATGACATCAGCTACTCTGGCACAAGTGAAAGCGTTATTTCTGCTCTTTCTGGCTATGCCCCCACTCTCGTCACCTTCGACTATGGCGACAAAGTGCCTGAAGCAGAGCGAATGATAAAAGTGTTCGTCAAAACGGGCGGGACATTGACAGCTCCCACCACAATTCCCCCCGTAGCTGGCTATGAGTTCAAGGGCTGGCTCACAGAAGATGGCGAGCTGTATAATTTCCCTGGCGCTCCTACCGGCCAGCTCACCCTTTACGCCAAGTGGGAAAAGAAGCCCGACCCGGACCCGCCTAAAAGCGGCAAATGCGGTGCAACCGGAGATAATGTCACTTGGCAGCTGACCGAAAACACGGATGACCCGAGTACTTATACGTTGACGATTCGCGGCAGTGGTGCAATGGAAGATTATCTAATAAGCGGTCATCAACCATGGCGCAGTTTCCGGGATCAAATCACCTCTGTTGTCGTTTCTCCCGGTGTAACTTCAATTGGTAATCTTGCTTTTACTCGGTTTAGCAAGCTAATTCATGTTGATATTGCAGATAGCGTAGTATCTATTGGCGAAGGGGTTTTTTCTGATTGCTCCAGCCTCACTGACATTACAGTTCCACAAAGTGTCACATATATCGGTGTGAATGCCTTTAATTCTTGCACCAATTTAAGCAGCATAACACTTTCAACAAATAACATAACTTCTATCAGGTCTCATACTTTTTCTGGTTGTTCTGAATTGAGCAGTATTGTAATCCCCGACGGCGTAACTTCTATCCAATCGGGTGCTTTTTTTAACTGCACTAAGCTCACCAGTATCACGATTCCCGGCAGTGTAACTTCAATTGGATCGAATGTTTTCGATGGTTGTACTAGCCTGAATGACATCCGCTACTCTGGCACAAGTGAAAGCGTTATTTCTGCTCTTTCTGGCTATGTCCCCACTCTCGTCACCTTTAATTACGGCGACAAAGTGTCTGAAGCAGAGCGAATGATAACAGTGTTCGTCAAAACGGGCGGGACATTGACAGCTCCTACTACGATTCCCACCGTTTCCGGCTACGAGTTCAAGGGCTGGCGCACCAAAGATGGCAAGCCTTATGATTTCACTGTTGCTCCTACCGGCAAGTTCACCCTTTACGCCAACTGGGAAAAGATTCCCGACCCGAAGCCCGAACCCAAACCCGAGCCCGAACCCGAAGCCCCCACCTACACCCTGACGGTGAAGGGCGGCACGTTCACCTACAACGGCGGCGAAGCCATGACCAGCGCCAGCGTGCCGGTGGATGCCGAGGTCAAGGTGACGCTGAACCAGAGCGCCGTGCCCGAGGGCATGGTGTTCGACCTGTGGGCCATGGATGAAGCCAGCCTGCTGGGCAACCCGACGGTCGCCTACAACGAGGAGAGCTTTACCATCCCGGCGGGCAGCGTGGCCAAGGGCAGCACCGTGACCGTGGAAGCCCAGTACCGGGATGCCACCATCGAGAGCGAGCCCAGCATTCTGGGCACTGCCGCCATCATCGGCGTGGCCGGTGCAGGCACGGCGGTCATCGTGTGGCAGGGCTACCGCATCGGCATGGAGCTGTACGAGAAGTATTTCCAGCCCACGCCGGAAGAAACTGCGGCAGAGCAGCCCGCCCCGGAAGCTCCGGCAGCAGCTGCCGCTTCCTGAACGCAGGCGCACCCGCTCCCTTCCACGCCTGACAGAACTGCATAAAAACAGCGCCGCTCCATCGTTTGTGGGGCGGCGCATTTTTGCGGTTCAATCCCGGCGCAAAGGCAGGGTAAGGGACATTTTCTGGTAGGCAATGCGGGGCGTGCCATCCTCCACATGGATGATGCCGCACTTGGTAAAGCCGTTTTCTTCCAGCAGGTGCTGCATGATTTTGTTGTCGGCGTGGGTGTCGGCCCGCAGGCTCTCGCAGTGCTCCAGACACCAGGTGATCACAGCGGCGGCAACGCCGGGGTGCCTGCCCGCCGAAGCCAGCCGGTGGATGGTGCCGTAGGGCAGGGTATCGTTCAGCCACTTGCCATCCTCGATCCGGGCATAGGTGGGGTCCGGGCCAAGGATAAAGGCAAACACGCCCTCCAGCTCGCCGTTGACAAGGTAGAGGAACAGCCGGTTGGAATCAATGTCCTCTTCCAGCAGCTCCTGCGGCGGGAAATGATCTCCCCACTGGGTGGGGTTGCCGGAATCCGCCATCGCCTGCCGGGCGCGGGCATAAATTTTCAGGATCGCATCCAGATCTGCACGTCTTGCTCCACGAAACATCTTCATCCAACCTCTCTTCCGGCAGGCCGCTGCCCGCCCTGATCGTTCTGCTTTAATATAACACAAAACGGCCCTCTCCGTCAAAGCCTGCTGCAAAGGCGGAGAGGGTCGTTCACTGATGCGCTTATGTGCGCTGGCTGCGTGCCCGGCGGTACTCCCGGGGGCTCTGGCCATACCGCTCATGGAACAGGCGGTAGAAGTAGCTGGTGTTCTCGTAGCCCACCTGGGTGATGATCTGCTGGATGTTCAGGTCGCTGCGGCGCAGCAGGCGGGCGGCGGTCTCCATCCGGTGCTTCTGCAGCAGCTCCTTATAGGTCTTTCCGGTCTGGGCCCGGACGCACTCGCTGACATACGCCAGCGAAACGCCGTAGCTGCGGGCCACATTGGAAAGGCTTGCTTCGCGGTAATTCTGGGTGATCTCCTGTAATGCCGCCTGGACCAGTGCTTCGCGGCTGACCGCCTCGCCGCGCGTTTCCAGCGGGAAATTCTTGGTCTGTACCATAGCGTAAAACCCTCCGTTGCGGCAGCGGCGGGCGGGGACAGGGGGATGCCGGACACCCGCCGCAGCCAGTTCATCAGGCTTTCTGGGGAAGCCTTTCTGCCTATAATACGGGCGGGGCACAGAAATAATTGCAGGAAGCTCAAATTTTTACAGAAACAAAAGATCAGAACATATTTTCGTTATGATAACGCCCGCTGCGGACGAACTCCACCCACTCGGCCAGGTTCACGGCGTGGTCGCCGATGCGCTCCAGATATTTGATGACCATGAGCAGATCCAGAGCGGCATCCACCTTGCCGGGGTCGGCGGCGATCTCCTGCGCCAGCGTATGCTTGATGGCGTTGAAATCGTAGTCCACCTCATCGTCGGCGGCAATGACCTTGAGGGCGGCCTGCTCGTCCTCAGAGGTCAGGGCATTCAGGGCATTCAGGATCATCTTGTGCGCCTTCTGGCCCATCTTGATGGCCTGGCTCACAGCAGGGTCGCCCTCCTTGCGGACAGTGACCAGATGGGGGATGATCTCCGCGATATCGGAGGCATGGTCGCCGATGCGTTCCACATCCGTGACCACCTTCATGGTGGTGGAGATGCGGCGCAGGTCGCCTGCCACCGGCTGCTGGCGGAGCAGCAGGGTCATGCAGCGGTGCTCAATGTCCCGCTCCATGT
>OLSF01003058.1_pt1 | contig 11810 bp, 7 predicted proteins | sample 1672301 | NCBI WGS metagenome assembly OLSF01 (sample SAMEA3136669, study PRJEB25190) | human gut metagenome | biome: human gut; feature: human-associated habitat; material: faeces | place: Austria | collected 2013
CGCTGACACCAACATTAATTACGGCATCCCCTTCTGTTACGCCGTGGAATGCGCCCGCCATAAACGGATTATCATCCGGGGCATTACAAAAGACAACCAACTTAGCACAGCCGATGGAATCATTGTCTTTTGTGAGTACCGCTGTCTCTTTCACAACTTTACCCATCAAAAGAATCGCATCCATATCAAGTCCTGTCTTTGTAGAACCGACATTTACTGAGCTACAGATATATTCTGTTGTTGCAAGTGCTTTTGGAATCGATAAAATCAGGTTTTTATCTGCCTGCGTCATCTTTTTCGATACCAGTGCCGTATAGCCGCCGATAAAGTTTACGCCTACTGTTTTTGCTGCACGGTCAAGTGTCTGTGCAATCTTAACAAAATCATCCGGTGTCTTGCACGCAGAGCCGCCAATCAAAGCAATTGGTGTAACAGAAATTCGTTTGTTTACAATCGGAATTCCAAATTCTTTTCCAATTTCTTCTCCTGTAGCAACCAAATCCTTTGCCATCGTCGTAATCTTTTTATATACGTTGTCACAAAGTTTATTCAAATCCGAATCAATACAATCCAAAAGGCTGATACCAAGAGTAATCGTACGCACATCCAGATTTTCTTTATCAATCATTTTATTTGTTTCAATGACTTCATTTATATTTATCATAGTTAAGCCTCCGTAATCTAATCCTTATAAGCGATGCATCTTGTCAAAAATCTCTTCCCTCTGTACACGGATTACGCAGCCGATTTCTTCGCCCAAATTTTCCAACTCTTCGGAAGCATCCACGAAAGATTTTGTAAGCTTTGCAAAGTCAACAATCATCATCATATTAAAATATCCATCTACAATTGTCTGAGAAATATCTAAAATATTGATGTCGTTTTCTGCTAAGTAAGTACATACTTTTGCAATAATGCCTACGCTGTCCTTTCCTACTACGGTAATTATTGTCTTTTTCATTTCTTCCTCCATTCTGAAATAGTTTTCTATTTCATAATTATTGTATCGTCAACAGTTTTGTCGGCGCCATACGGTCTGCCACTAACAACTCTGTATCCATCTTTTTCCAAACTGGGTTTTGTTCCAATTCATAACTTACGGTCTGATAGGCAAGTTCCGGAAAATTATTTTCCTTGCTCAAATGCCCCAGTAAAATATGCTGCAAACCGGGATGCAGCACTTTTTCAATCAGTCTTGCCGAGGCATCGTTGCTCAAATGCCCCTTTTCACCGAGAATCCTCATTTTAAGTGAGTACGGATAACTGCCAACCTGCAACAGGTTAATGTCATGGTTTGCCTCTAAAAGCAGGGAATCGCAGTCTTTCAAATGGTCTACGATTTCATTGGAAAAGCAGCCCATATCGGTTGCAACTCCGATTTTTTTCGATTCTGACTGCACCGTATAACAAACGGGATTTGCCGCATCGTGGGAAATTCTAACCGGCATAATCTCCATATCTTCAATCGAAACCGCCTTTTCCGGCACAACCGCATGGAACAAATCTTCGGAAACGCCTTTCATATCACCTTTTTCCCATATTGCCTCAATCGTTTCCTTCGTAGCATAAACAGGAATCTGGTACTTGCGCAGTACCGGTCCTAAACCACAAATATGATCGGTATGCTCATGTGTAATAAAAATGGCATGAAGGTTTTCTATCGGAAAATTTTCCTCCATTAAGCCCTCCCGAATCCGTTTCATGCTAATCCCTGCATCAATTAAAATCCGAGCTTCTTCGCCACCGACATAAATACAATTGCCACTGCTTCCGCTGGCAATACTATATAACTGCATGTGTTTCCACCTCAATTTGTCTCATTTTATATTACATCTGAGAACTTATCTTCTCACTGTCAATTGTAATCCGGTCACGTCCATTCTTTTTAGAATGATACATCGCCCAGTCTGCTCTTGTCAATAGTTCTCCCGGATTAGCGCAGGTCTGCGGATAACTTGCCACACCAACGCTGGCACGAACTGAAATATGTTTTCCTTCATAAACAACTTCCTCACTCCGAATCTGATTATGAATGTCCTCAACGATATGATACGTTTCATCCAAATCTTTTTCAAAGAATGCTACAACAAATTCCTCACCGCCATAGCGTCCGGCAATACCGCCATGCTTGAGTGCTCCACGATTTAGTAACGAAGCCACATAACGAATCACTTCGTCACCGCACTGATGTCCATAGGTGTCATTCACCATTTTAAATTTATCAATATCAAAAAGTGCAAGTGAAACCGGCACTTTTTTCGCCATAGCTTCCGCCAAATACTTTTTTAATAGCTCCGTCAAGTGTCTGCGGTTATAAATTCTTGTCAAACCATCTCGGATTGCCATATCATTCATCTTCGCATAAAGACGTGCATTGGCAACACCAATACTAATCTGGCTGGCAATATTCTCATAGAACGCACGGCTGTCCATAAAGGTATTTTCTTTGTTCTTTCCAACAAACAGTGTGCCAAGTCTTTCTTCCTGATTCCGGATTGGCAGGCATACCACCGATGGAAGTTCCTGTTTACCATCTAATTTAGTAAATAACTGCACCGAATCCGTAACATTATTTTGTATATAAGTCTGAGTCATGCGGAGAATCTCTGACATATCCGTATGTTCAATGGATTCAATCACCTTTTTTTTGAATTCATCTCCTAACACACAGGAAATGGCATACACCCGCTGCTGTTCTTCTTCCATTCCCGGAACATAAAGTTCATGATCCTGTTCCAAAACAATTACAACAACATCCAAATCCAATCGAACCTGTATCATATCAACAATTTTATCTAACATATCCTTTATCTCGATTGATGATATAATAATGGATGACAATTCATTCTGCACCGACATTTCATCATGCGAACGGTTAATCTTTTTATTTGCAAGCTGTAATTCGATTTTTTGAACTCCTAATTTTTCATTTACCCGGTTGATTTTTTCCTGCTGTTCTTTCATCTTATCATTGACTTCATTTAAATCTTCCAGTGCACGGTTCTGGCGGAAAATATTTTTTTCAAAACAATCCCACATGTAAGACATCATTTCACTGACTACCACAATTAAAACAAGCACAACCGATACCGTCACAAGTTCACGGATAGCAATTCCAACCGTAACACGGCTTAAGTTATCTTGTGCTAACACAACAAGCATAACAAAAGATATAATACCATACAGACAGATATAAGTCACGTAAACAATAACCCGATGAGCCTTTTTCCCAAGAGCAACACTGTAAAAAAGCTCAAAGAAATAAATCAGAAACAGTATTAGGAATATAATCCCCTCTAATTTTGTCTCTGCCATATAATAATAAGCTAATCCAAGTGCCGGCCGCAAAAAGCAATACACTTTTTCTACCTGAATTATCCGCTTGGAATGAACATATTTTTTCTGCATATGGCGATTATGTACTAATTCTGTCACAATACACAACAAAGCGTATACAAAAAGAACCGCATATCGAATGCTTACCTCCTGATTTGCTGCAAAATAAACACCAATACAGTAAATTAACAGCATAACATCCAAAAAAATGTGATGAAACACAACTTGTTTTTGTTTCCAAAATTCTTTAATTTTATCTTCCATGCAAAGCCTCCCTTAAGACTCCCAGAACAATTCAATCCTATCACCATCATGAATAGGCTCTGTGAAATCTTTGTCTTCACCATTAATTCGAGTTACTAAACGCGTTCCTCCCGCTTTTGTCATATCAAACGGATATACATCAAACACATCGACAAAAATCGGATTTTTCTTATGTGGCATTTCGACCACATCACCATTTATCGTAACAAATACAGGTCCCGTCACTTCTTCTACCGGTGTAGAAATCGTTTTCTCCTGCTGTAATTGCTTTGCTCCTGGAATCACTTCTCCGTCCGACCCTAATTTTGCTGTATCAAACGGAACATCACTCATCCAATCCGGCAACGGTTTTAATGGAGCCAGCAATGGGTCCTCATCCATCTGCTCCTGCATCGTTTCTTCTTTTGTTTTTTCCGGCTCTTCCGGTTTAATAACTGGTCTTTTTGTAATTACATCACCGTCAACAATTTTTGCCGATGAACCAGCCTCTCTTCCATTCAAAAGAACCAAAGTATCAACATCCATACCAGCAAACTCTAACAATCCCTTAACGGAATAATAATCATAGGTACAGATTTCGTCTCCGTTCTTGACTTCGTAAAACGAGGATACCACCTCACCATTTGCCTCAACTAACTTTGGACATAACAGTTTTCTTCCAAATAAAGTCACGGTAATTTCCGCATTGCACTCCGGAATCTCTTTGATTAACAATTTTCCAGTACTTCCCTTTGTGGAAGGCCGAATCTGTATCGTATCATTTTCCTCTACTTTATCATTCAAGCTGACTAGTGCTCCATTTTTCTTAATCTCAGCAACCTCGCCAACTCTGCCCTTCTTTTCCCGGACTTCACCATTTACCGTATAATGAATACTATCTCCGCGAATCGGGAACAAATTATCTTTGGAAAAACCATAGCTGACACAGGCATCTAACACCGATACCTTGCCATTATCATATAATTTCACACGCTGCTCATTTACCATTACATGAATAAAATTATTTTTCTGCTCATAATAAGTCATGCAGATACCAAGTGGTGTCACCAACGTGGAATCTTTGCGAATTCCCTCCTGCTCAAACTGAACCTGTGAGAGCACCTCTGCACCACGTATTGCCACACGCTCATTCGGCAGTCCCAAATAATGCGCAAGGATCTCGGTAAATCCCTCATGCTTACCGCCTCCGCCGACAACAAATACCGCACTAACACACTGACCGCCATTCAATTCCAGAATACGGTCGGCAATGTTTTTAGTAATATTTTTCACAGCGTCTTCAGATATCTGTGCAATATCCTCTTTTGTTACCTGAATTTTGCTTCCAAATATGTCCTTAAAAGAAACACTCTTCTTGCGCTCACAGGCTCTTTTTATGTATTCGGCAGTCTCAAAGTCTGTCAAATACTTCTTAGCAATCGCCTCCGTCACCTCATCACCGGCAAGCGGAATCATGCCAAATGCAATAATACTTCCATCTTTTACAATCGAAATATCACTTGTTCCGGCTCCAACATCCACAAGCGCAATGTTCAAAAGGCGGAATTTTTCCGGAATTGCCATATTAATCGCAGCAATTGGCTCAAGCGTCAGACTTGCCACATGCAATCCTGCAAGCTCAACAGCCGAATACAAGCCATCCACAACCTCTTCCGGCAAAAAAGTTGCAATCAACTCTACCTCGATGTAATTTGCCATATGCATCTCAATCATTTCCATCGGGTAGCCATTCAAATAATATTTTACAATCGAATAGCCGACACAGAAAAACTTCTTTCCACTGTCGGTCTGCTCTTTTCTTATTTCATCATAAGCCTGTTCCACACCCATCATATCCAGAGAACGAATATGGTCTTCCGTCACCTTTGTCTCTGAATTAAACTGATAGCGGGCTTTGACGCGCTTTGTCTTTAACACTCTTCCGGCAGCCGCAATGCTGACGTCCGACAAAGGTTCTCTCACACGCTTTTCCAAACGCTCTTTGACTTTATAAATCGTATCTGCCACGGTCGGTATATCGTGAATCTGTCCATCAATCACGGCACGCGTCGTATGCTCAATGGATTCCTGGGCAATCACAACAAAACGGTCTGTACCAACCCGGTAGCCAACCGTTCCCACAATGCTTCTCGTTCCGATATCCAATCCAAATACAAGCTTATTGTCTTCTGCGTTCATCATTTTCACCTTGTTCCCTCATCAAAGATTCTACATATCCATTATTCTATCACAAATTTGTCTTTCTGACTAGTAATTCTTCTATTCTTTCTTGCAGCTTTTGCAGGTTTCCATTATTCACAAGCAGTGCATCACATCGTTTTTCCCAATCTTCGTCCGATAATTGCACTCTCATAATGGATTCTGTCTTTTCGCGGGAGTATCCTCTCGATTCCATAAGTCTCTGAATCCTTAGTTCTTTGTCTGTCACAACCGCCCAGATTGTATCACAGAGCGTGTCACATCCGGTTTCAAATAAAATTGCCGTTTCCAGACAGACAACCGGTTCATCCTTCCATTCATTTAATTGCTTACGAATCTGTTCCTTCACAAAGGGATGTACAATGGCATTTAGCCGCTCTCTGCCGTTGTCATCGCGATAGATTTTATCCGCAAGCAAAGGACGCAGAATCTGTCCATCCTCTCCTGTGATGTCAACACCAAATGTATCGCAAATCTTTTGATAAGGCTCCGTTCCCGGTTTCATTGCCTCATGACCGAGGGCATCCGCCTCAATAATCTTTGCCCCATATTTTTCTTCCAGTAGATTTAACACCGTTGATTTACCACAGCCTACGCCGCCAGTAATACCAATTACCATTTTCTTTCTCCTTGGTTTTATTTTGCCTCATACCAATTTGTTCCCTGCTTTACCTCAGCAATCAAAGGAACTGCCAAATCGCAGGCATGAACCATTTCCGTTTCCAGAATTTGTTTTACTTCATCAATTTCATTCTTGTGCGTCTCAATCAAAAGTTCATCGTGTATCTGCAAAATCAAGCGGGATTTGTAATTGCCCTCTTTTAATTTCCGATGCACACGTATCATCGCAATTTTAATAATATCCGCCGCCGTTCCCTGTATCGGAGAATTCATCGCAATGCGTTCACCAAACTGGCGCTGCATAAAGTTTTTCGACGCAAATTCCGGAATTGGGCGGATTCTTCCAAACAAAGATGTCACATAGCCTTTTTGTTTGCCCTGCTCCACCAGTTCATCCATAAACCGTTTTACATCCGGATACGTTTCAAAATAATCCTCAATATATTTTTCAGCCTGTTTTTTTGAAATGTTCAAATCGCGCGACAGACCAAACCCGCTGATTCCGTATACAATTCCAAAATTAACCGCTTTCGCATTCCGTCTTTGCAGTTCTGTTACCTCTTCGTATGGCGTATGGAATACAAGTGCCGCCGTTGTTCGGTGGATATCCGCATTTTCCCGGTAAGCTTCAATCAAAGTTTCATCCTCCGACATATGTGCCAGCACTCTTAATTCAATCTGTGAGTAATCGGCATCCAAGAAAACGTATCCATCCTGTGGAACAAAAACTTTTCGGATTTGTCTGCCAAGTTCCATACGAATCGGAATGTTTTGCAAATTCGGCTCAGTACTGCTCAAACGTCCGGTTGCCGTCACATTCTGATTAAATGTTGTGTGGATTCTGCCATCCTTTTCATCGATATCGCTCTCCAGTCCATCTGCATAGGTAGATTTTAACTTCGTGAGCTGGCGGTACTCCAGAATCATCTCCACAATCGGATCCTCAAAACGGAGTTTTTCAAGAACCTCTGCCGAAGTGGAATATCCTGTTTTTGTTTTCTTTCCATAAGGCATATGCATTTTTTCAAACAAAATTACACCTAACTGTTTCGGTGAATTGATGTTAAATGACTCCCCGGCACGCTCATAAATATCCGCTTCCAGTTCAGAAATGCGCTCACCAAGTTTTGCACCATATTCATGCAATGCCTCTTTTTCCACTAAAATCCCCACCTTTTCCATGTCATAAAGGGTAAATAAGAGCGGCATTTCAATCTGTTCAAACAATGACTGCATTTTTTGTTTTTTCAATTCTTTGGAAAGATTCGGATATGCAAGCACATTTACCAGTGCACAGTAGCTAAAGTAACGTACTGCCTCGTCTTCTTTCTCTAAAAAGGCAGTTTCTTCCGGCTGTTTACCAAAAAACTGTTCATATGGGTGCATCAAAACAGATGCATAGTTTTCTGCAATCTCTTCTTCTCCAAACTTTTTCTGAACCGGACTAAGCAGATACGCAGCCAGATTCGTATCATACGAGTTTTCCGGTTTTGCATCCGGGAAGAAATCTAACTGGTTCTTTAAATCATTGGCAACCAATATATGTGTTTTCAAAAGATTACTGATTTCACTTGTAATATCGTATTCGGATAAATCATCGCCCACTTTGCAAAAAGCAATCTTTTCTTTGGAAAAAGCAACCGCCATACCTAAAAGTCTTCCATCTGCCTCCGTCATAAATAATGTCATCTGTCCGCTGGCACTCGTTGTTACTGCAGCATCCTTTCGAAAAACGGTCTTGACCGCTACCGGCTCTTTCTTTTCAATTGTCTGCACAAAAGAAAGCCAGTCTTTTTTTGTCTCAATTACCTGAAAATATTTTTCCAGTTTTTTATCTCTGCCGGTATCCTCCGAAAATCGCTTTAAAATGGATTTCAAATCCAAAGACTGAATCATCTGGTATGCTTTTTCGTTAAACATATCCTCAAACGTACACTCTGAAAGCACCACTCCCAATTTGCAGTTTGTCCTTATAGTCGCTAAATCTTTACTCATTTTTGCCATGTCCACATGGTTCTTCAACGCCTCTTTCGCACGATTTGGTGTTACTTCATCTACATGCTCAATCGCATTTTCAACCGTACCAAACATCGTCAGAATTTTAACTGCTGTCTTCTCACCAATTCCCGGAACACCCGGAATATTATCTGAAGCATCTCCCATCAGCCCTTTGAGATCAATAATCTGAGATGGTGTAACACTGTATTTTTCAATTACCTGCGGTGTATGATAGTCTTCGACAACCGTCTTGCCACGACTCGTTTTCGGAATGCGGACCAAAATAGTATCCGTCGCTAACTGCAGCAAATCACGGTCACCGGATACAATCGAAACAAGATATCCTTCCTGCTCCGCTTTTTTCGCCATCGTTCCTAAAATGTCATCCGCCTCAATGCCTTCTTCCGCATAAATACGGATATTCATCACTTGAAGGAGATTTCGGATTACCGGCACCTGTTCACTCAATTCTGCCGGCATCGGTTTTCTTTTTCCTTTGTATTCTTCGTACATTTTATGGCGGAAGGTCGGTGCTTTTTCATCAAACGCTATTAACAAATGCGATGGTTCTTCTTCGTCTAATATTTTAAACAAAATATTTAAAAATCCGTAAATCGCATTTGTATGCAAGCCCTCGCGGTTTGTCAAATCCGGCACACCATAAAACGCGCGGTTCAATATGCTGTTTCCATCAATCAGTACAAGTTTATTTTCCAATTTTTTGACCTCTTTATTTTTTAATTTTTATTTTCCGTTTGCTTGTGTAACCACTCTCATAGCGTTTTCCTTTTTTGCTGTAGTATGCTTTCACACGGATATAATATGTTCCCTTTTTCAGACCGCACGCTTCAAAACGGTTTCCGTTCAATATATATTTCTGTGTTTTTTTCGCAGCGAAGGAAGATGCCGTCGAAACTTCCATCTGGTACCCATGTACCATTTTGCCACTCGAATAAGTAATCACAAACGATTTCTTGTTTTTCTTCAATTTCTGAATTTTCGGTGTCTGTGGCACAATTTTAAAGGTAATGGTTTTCTTTCCGGTAAAATTGCCCATTCCTCGGATAACAACCGAGGCTTTTCCGATTTGAAGATTGTTCCGGTACACCAATGTATAGTCTCTATTTTTCTTTAATTTCACTTTACCCACCTTCAACGTCACATTTGGTTTCACCCATCTCCCGGTATAACTCCTTGTCTTTTTATAATGACAAGTTACCGAGCGGACCGAACGCTTCACAATGGTATAAGAAACTTTTTTTGTCCCCTTGTAATTACCGATTCCCTTAATCGTAATTGTTGCTTTTCCTAAATTTTTATTATTCTGATAAGATGCCTTGTAATCTTTTCCGGAATCAAGCACCTCTTTTCCATCCTTAACCGTTTCGTTTCCTTTGATTGCCTTACCTTCATAAGCATATTTCTTTTTCAAACGAATCATTTTCTTTGTCAAAGCTTTTTTCTTAACCGGAACTTTCACACGGATAATCACCGTACGGTACATTGCTGTATTTTCCGGCACATATTTCGCACGATAACCGGAATTTCCATAAACCGGCACAATCGTACTATCTACCCAGCTAAATCTCTCCGGCAGACGAATTGAAGAAAGTTTTTTCTTGTTTGAATATACAAAACTTCCAAGTGTCACTTTCGGAATCTCTGGAATTAGTTTTGGCACATAGGTCGTTGTCTGTCCTGCCAGATAACCGGAATATTTCTTTGCTTTCACCTGGCAAATTAAACGATATCCGATATCTTCTTTTGTCACTTTGTAGGTAAGCCCGGTTGCTCCTTTAATTGCTGCCGCTCCGTCAATGGTTGTGACATCATCTTCTTTTACATTTGCCGCAAATTTGTGGATGGCATCCAACTCATATGTGCCATCGTCATCGCTGTCATCTTCTTCGTCATCATCCTCATCGTCATCTGCTTCCAAATCGTCTTCTTCGGCTCCGCCTGTCTCATCTAACACGGACTCAAAACTCTCTGCATCCTCTGCTTTTTTTACACGATACCACTGATAAGACAATTCACCCGGATCCACTGAAGCCAGTGATGGTTTTGCGGTAAGCGTCTCATCAATTGCCGGTGTTCCGGTTATTTCCACACTTCCGGCAATTGCCGTTTTGTCAGTCGTAAAGACCGCACTTTTTGCCACTGCCGATTCATTTCCTGCATCATCTGTCATAAAAGAATAAATTACATATTCCGTTTCCGCTGCAAGTCCATTAAATGAAAAATCAGAAGCTTTTACACCATCTACTCTTCCATAGCCGACAATCCCATAATGAGAAGTCACACGCGACAATATAAATTTCGTTGTCATACCACCGCTTTCTTTCTCTGCCTCTTCGCCTAACGCCTTTGGCAGTACCACATAATAAAATTTACCCGGTTCATTTCCGGTAATCAATCCGGAAGAAGTCGTATCGGTATCACTGTCAAAACCGGAAACCGATGTAATCTGTGGTGCTGTAAAATCAGCCACAATTGTAATCGTTTTCTTTGTCGTATCAATCGCATTCTTTGTCGCATCTGCCTGTTTCGATGCTAAATAATAAGCAATCTCATTTTTTCCTTCTGTCAACGTCACAGACATCGTATCTGCCCAATTTGCATCCAATGAAGCCTGACTGCTGATTCGATAGCCTGCCGGTGCTTCTATCTCAACCTTATCGTCTGTCAATCCTGTCCTGTCTGCAATATTAATTGTATCTTTTTCCGTCTTTGCCACCGCATTCGTATGATAAGCACGAATTTCATAAGCCGGAACATTTTTTGCCAGCTGATAAGAAATTTTCTGTTTCTCATCACTGCTTCTTTCATCCTTTAATACAAACTGCTGTTTTCCGGCAGTCTCCGACGAAATCGTAAGTGTAACTCCATCCGGCAAATCCTTTTCATCGGATACTGCGTAATGCACATCTCTGATAAATGTACGCTTCTGTCCATAATACTTCCACAAGCCGGAAAATGGTGTTACCGTAACAATTTCTTTTGGTTCAGCTGTAGGCTCTATCGTAGCTGCCTCTCCGGTCGCACTTCCACCTGAAGTCACATTTGCAGTTAATAATACAATTTCACTGTTTTTTTGTTCCTTCGCCTGCGTATTCACCGGGGTCATCCCCATAAATAATGCACATGCTAAAATCCATGCTAATCCTTTTTTTAACTTACATTTTCTCATAGTTCTCCCTTCTAATATAACTTAATTCAGGATAAATTATATTTTACACGTAAATGTGTTGAAACACAATATAAAAAGAAAAGTTGTTTGTGTCAAGTGTTCGTTGGCACTTTTTTTGTTTTCAGTAATTCCGTAGAAAAGCTTTGTGTCTCGTGGGCACTCTCGCTCGTTGAGTGCGTAGCGGTATGGGCACTGAAACTAC
>OLSF01003063.1_pt1 | contig 11800 bp, 9 predicted proteins | sample 1672301 | NCBI WGS metagenome assembly OLSF01 (sample SAMEA3136669, study PRJEB25190) | human gut metagenome | biome: human gut; feature: human-associated habitat; material: faeces | place: Austria | collected 2013
ATGAAATTCGCAGTGTAGTTTTGTGCAATTTTTCAAATTTGCTCATTTATAGCTTATACTATAATCATCAAAGAAATACAGAGAACTTGGTAGCTACTTCCGAACACATGGCGATTTAGAATTTCTCTCATATCCTTTGATATACAAAAGACGTTATCTAGTATGTAAATACTATTTGGAATAAACTTTTTCATAATACATGCCGGGAACTGCGAAAGTGGTTACCCGGCATCCTCCCTTTTATGAAAGATTTTTCCAGATTTCTTTCACTTTTTCCCGTTTCCATATTCCTACAACAATCAATGCGCCAAATAAAACAGCTCTCTCCCATAAAATTATGTTCTTCTTTTTTCCTTCCTTTTTATCTTCCTTGACCATTTTTTCATCCTGTATTACCTTTTCATTTCCATAAAAAATATATTTTCTGACCGGTTCCACAATTTTCTGCCACAAACTCTTTTCCTCGTATATTTCAAATCCTATCTGTGAAACTTTTTCATTTCCCGCAAAATCTTTTGCTTTTACCTCTATTTCATAATTTTTTGCCTCATTTAGCTGAATTTCATATCCCTTCTTCTGTTTTTTCCTGTTTTGTTTTTTCCCATTAATTTTAATGTATTCAATCTGATCTTCCAGATTCTCTGTTCTGACATAAAATGTTTTTTCTTTTTCATATTTTTCTCCATCTTCTATCCCCTCAAACTCGATCACCGGCGGTGTATGATCGATGGTAAACCTCGCTTTTGCTTCTCCTTTATTTCCTGCTGAATCAAAAGCTTCGATTGTCAGTACATGTACCCCTTCTTTTTCAATCTTTTCTCCTGGCCGATAAAATGCATCGTCCACTTTCATTACATATGTATAATTCGTAAAATCCTTAATCGATTCCTCGATAGAATAATTCCAGCTAAACTTCTTTAAATACTTTCCATCCAACTCATCTACATGTGCAATAACGGGATTTTCTTTATCTATAATCAGCTGTCTCTCGGCATGACTGACATTCCCTGCCATATCTGTTACATTCATTCGGAGTTTATACAGCCCGTCCTCTGCAAGTGTCTGCACACTTTCTTTTTTTGTATCACCAGACTCATTCCTGCTTTTTGTTTTCCATTCTGTGATTTCTGTTTCTTCCTTTTTCCCATCGATATCTTCTTTTAAAATATTTGCCCGCACCGTCTGAATTACATTCTCTTCTTCTGCCAGATAGCTGACTTGTACAGGTTTACTGGTAATCGTATAATCCTCCACTCCTTGTATCAATGCTTTCGGTGCATCTCTGTCAACAAAAACCCGATCCGTTACCACCGTCTGATTTCCCGCATAGTCTGTAGCAATAATTGTTACCGGGGTACTTTCCCCATTCTGTGAACTTTCTGTAATGACAAATTTTTCTGCTCCTTTACTGCTTTTCCCAACTATTTTTTCTCCTGTTTTACAGATAATTTCCGCGATCTGGCTTCCATTGCTCCCGTCAGAAGCTTCTACCACTACCTCTGCTGCCTCTTTGTGCCAAATATCTGCTCCTCCGGACACTTCCAGACCGATCACCGGTCTTACACTGTCTATCCAGAATTCCTTTCTGCTTTCTGAATTTTCAATCTGATGATGTTCTTCATCTTCCATCCATACTTCCAGTTCATTCCTTCCATCTGCAAAATTCAATTGTTTCAACCGGCAGGATTCATTTAATTTTTCCAGCGTACCTTCCTGCCTTTCCCCATTTCCATTCTCAAAAAGGTATCTGGTCACGCCATTCTTACTCAGATGTGTGATCTTTCCGGTCGGAGCACTGATATAATAGCCATTCTGACCATCCGGATCCTCATATTCCGCATGATACATTTTTATCTCTTCTTCCTCCGGATCTTTTCCATTCTCTTTTTCATCGTCTTTCTCTAAGTCTTTCCCGTCATCTTTCTCGTCATTTTTCTCCGAGTCTTTCCCATCCTCTTTCTCGTCATCCTTCTCCGGATCTTTTCCATCCTCTTTCTCGTCATCCTTCTCCGAGTCTTTCCCGTCATCTTTTTCATCATCCTTCTCCGGATCTTTCCCGTCATCTTTCTTATCGTCTTTCTCTCTATCTTCCTCCGAATCTTTTCTGTCCTCTTTTTCTCCCTCTTCTACCAGATCCTTTTCACTATCTTTGGCGTTGTCTTTGTCCTTGTCAAATTCTTTCTTACTGTCTTTTCCTTTATTTTTTACTTTTATAATCTGCTTTCGACTTCCCGCTTCTACCTGCATCACATTTCCTTCCGGTAACAGATCTGCAATCTGTCCTCCGGTCACCATACCAAACGCTGCTATCATTATTACTTTTTTTATCTTCCTACCCATATATTTCCTCCTTCTGCCTTAATTCCATATTCTTTTTGTAATTTCTTAAATTCTGCATTTTCCAAAAGTTCAGTATCTTCTGTTACATATTCTTTAATCTTGAGTGCACACGTATCTCTATTGACAGCCGGATCTGCACATATCAGTCTTATATGTGTTAATTTCAACTCTTCTGATTCTCCAAGATCTTTTATCCCCTGAATGCATGTATCGCTTGCCATATCCCGTCTTCCTGCAGTTTCATACAACTGTACCATCTTTTTATACAGCTCTTCTCTCTTACCCGGTTCCGTCTCATCCTCCAATATCTCTGCATATATGTTTGCTGCCTCCTCTTTCTTTTCTTCTTTTTCCAATGCAGACGCCTGATACTGCAATAGTTCTCTCTTCGCAGAATCATTCAGATAATCTGTCTTTAATCCTTCTTCTACCAGATTCAACACTTTTTCTGAACTTTCTTTATCATCCAGTAATCCATACCCTCTTATCAGGCACTGTATTGCCTGTTTTTTCTTCTCTTCCGACTGCATACTTCTTTCTTTCCATTCATTCTCCAGGTAAGCAAGACTTGCTGCAAATTTTTCTGCCTCTTCCGGCACTTTTTGTTTTTCATACGCTTTGATAAGCCTTTTCAGATTAACTGCCAGAGTCTGATTCTCCATTTGATTCAGACATTTCAGACTTTTTTTCATATCTCCCACATTCAGGAAATATGCCAGTGCCAATTCCAGATACTCTTCATCTCTTTCATATATTTTCTTTTTTATCCGGTCATCCGATTTTTCACTTTTTTTCTCTTCTGATTTGGAAGATTCCGTTCTTTTCATCTCTCTCTGGTTTGCTTTTCCAGCATTTTCCCATGCATTTATGAACAAATATCCACCGAAAACAATAGACAAAACTACTGTTATACACACTTTTTTTCTTCTTTTCCCCTTATTATTCAAAATTTTATCTCTGTCTTTTTCTTCATACCTTGGGATTTGTTTTTGGATTTCTGATACATTTAGATAATGGGTTGATCTTATCCCCATTGCTTTTGAAATAATTCTCTGAAGACGATATTCTTCTCGTCTGTTAAAACGTGGTTCTGCCTCCACAGATGCCAGAATATATTGAAATGTTTTTCCCAGCCCATACATATCCTGTTCCTTACTGGCATGTTGATAATACTTTTCGTCCGGCGGAAGAAAATATTCACGGATATCTCTTCTTTGCATAAATATCATCTTGCTTCTGTTTGCTTCCGACTGCATATCCAGAAAATAAATTCTTCCATCTTCAGACCTGACAATACTATATGGATTTACATATTGATAACAAGGATTTCCCCTGCACCTGTGAAATGACGCCAGTTGTCCTGCTATCTCTTTTAATAATAAAAATATCTCCCGTTTTTTTATTACCGGATGATATTTTAAGTATCTGTCCAGGGTTTTCCCCTGCACATTTTCGGAACTGATATAGCATAATTGTCCATGCTCAATCAGCCGCAACACATCATAACTTTCTTTTTGTTGCAACATATATCACCCCTGTTCTTTTTTCATTTTTTCTTACATGGTAAATTTGGTGAGGCCTCACGAAGTCCTACAGACTATATAGATTAATTAAAAGAATCTATCTTGAAAATATAGATTAAAGATATCTTACCTGATTCATTTCAAAATTTCAACCCTTTTTTATTGTTTTTATATATTTTCTGGCACAGCACTTTAAAGGACCTGCCACAGACAACTTCTCTTACATATTTTTGTATCTACAGAACTTGCTACCGGCAACTTCTCTTACATGCTGCTTTGGTATACAAAAAGTGCCATATTGCAAGACATGTATCTTGTTATACGCTCGCAATACGGCACTATCTTTCCAACCTTCAAATCTTATCTATTTTTTATCTGTGGCTTAATTCTTTTGGTGTATACAGATGTCTTGGAATTCCATCTACCATAACCGGTGATACATCCCCCTGAATCAATGGACGCACATAAGAAATAAACTCATTTGTTACATAAGTACCTTCTTCGTTTACCCAGTTTCTTGGTACAAGCTTCTCATCATTGGCAATCTTGTGTACATCCTTTACTTCTGTTCCGCACTGATATGGATCATCCGACAGACGTTTTAAGACTACCATCTTTCCGGTATCTCCTTCGTCTGCTGCCTTTACCGCTGCTCCTCCAACCTGATATGCTTCCAGTATATCAACTCTTGAGGCTGCGTGAGATGCGGCTCTTTGTAATGTACTTAATTCAATCGCACGTGTCTTACATCCAATCTCCCCTGCAATATAACTTGCAAGGTAAGATGCTGTTCCGGATAACTGCTTATGTCCAAATGCATCTACAAAGTCAATACTGTTGCCAAGTTCACATACATAAGTTCCATCTTCTGTACGGATTCCTTCTGATACTGCAACAACAATAGATGTTTTCTCCTGTAATAATTGTTTGATCTTTTCTCCAAATAACTGAAGATCAAATGGAAGTTCCGGCAGATAGATAAGATCCGGTCCTTCGCAGTCTTCTCCCTTTGACAATGCAGCCGCTCCGGTCAGCCATCCGGCATTTCTTCCCATTATTTCGACGATAGATACCACGCCTTTTTCATATTCCAGGCAGAAACTGTCACGGATAATCTCTTTCATAGATGTTCCGATATATTTTGCCGCACTTCCATATCCTGGTGTATGATCGGTAAGTGCAAGGTCATTATCAATCGTCTTCGGACATCCAATGAAACGGATTGCATGACCGAATATAATGGCATAATCCGATAATTTCTTGATTGTATCCATAGAATCATTTCCACCGATATAGATAAATACTTCGATATCCAGTTTGTCCAGGATCTCAAATATCTTATCATACACTTCTCTGTTCTCATGGATCTCCGGAAGCTTATAACGGCAGGATCCCAAAAATGCGGCCGGTGTTCTTTTTAATAATTCCGCATCCAGTTCGGTCTTGATATGATCTGACAGATCAATATATTTTTCTTTTAATAATCCTTGGATTCCGTGAAGCATTCCATATACTTTATTGGCTCCACGGTCTTTCGCTGTCCGGTATACACCGGCAAGACTGGCATTGATCGCTGCAGTTGGTCCCCCAGATTGTCCTACAATTACATTTCCTTTCATTCGCTTATTTCCTTCCTGTTTTTTATTCCGTTTTACCGTTAATTCAATATTAGTGTATTTAAACATAAAAGTCCAGTAATTCTTATTTTTTTTATGCATTTTTACTATTTTTATGTATCTTTGCATTGTATGATACAAAAAAAGCTCTTATTCCCCACCTTTTTGTAGTCTATACAATATATGGGAAATAAGAGTTTTTATTCATACATTTTATTCAGCTTTTACCGGGTTTGATACACTTACCTTGTGATCATACCATTTGCCCTTTGTTCCGATCAACGCCAGATCAAATTCTTCATCTAACGCCGGAACCGGAACATCAAATCCATAGACTTCTTCTGTCGTTCCATCGCTGTATGTAACTTTGTCCGTGGTTGGTTCTAAAAATTTTGCACCTTTTTTCTGAGCCTCTTTTGCTGTACCAGGGAAGAGATTCACGATATTTTTTGATACGAGACTGATATGTATCGTCATCTTTCCATCTTCTACAGTCAGTGTACCTTTTCCTTCATTTGCTTCATTTACATGAAACATCGTACTGTCCGTCTTAAATTCTGCAGTATAGGTCCCATCCTCGATCGGCGCCTTTGCTGCTTCGGACTTTGAATCTTTTGATTTTTCTTCTTTTGCATCAGACTTCTGCTGTTCTGTCTTGGCTGATTTGTTGTCTGATTTGCTGCTGTCGTCCTTACTTGCACATCCTGTGAATATTGCAGCTGTCATTACTGCAGACAGCACAACTGCCATCAATCTCTTTCTCAACATTGTTATCTCCCTTAATTATCTTTCTTACTGTGCATCCATAGCTGCTTTTGTATGAGCAACATATAACTGCTGGATTGCATCGATCTCTCCAAGACCTGCAATCTGTGTCTTTACACTGTCAAAGTTCTTAGATGCCTCAAACTGACTCTTCCATGAATCATCATCATCTCCGGCCATATCATTATTAGCATGATCTCCGGCAACAACCATAAGTGGACGAAGGATTACATTCTTATATCCGGCATCTTTTACTTTTGCGATAACGGATTCGCAGGAAGTATCTTCTGGCTCACCTTCTACTGTTCCGATGAATACATTCTTATATCCAAGCTGTTCCATCTGTGCCTGCATCTGAGAATAGCTGATCTTCGCTGTATGAGATGTTCCATGTCCCATGAATACAAATGCTGTGCTGTCCTCTGCTGCTGCATCAAGGCTGTCATATTCTGCTGTCTTTACTGCTTCTGCAGTGATTTCCTTAGCTACTGCAGCCTTGTCTTCATTAATTGCTGCTGCGTCCGCTCCAACTTCTCCGAGAAGTGGTTCTGCGATTTTAACAGATTCGAATTTATCTTTGTAACTATTTACTGTTTCTGTTAACTCATCATACTCTGCACCGTGCATCAGATGTGTAGGCTGTACAACCAGTTTCTTTACACCATTCTTTACTGCACGCTCTAAAGCCTGATCCATGTTATCAATCTTCTCACCATCTCTTGCCTGCACATGATTAATGATGATCTGTGCTGTAAATGCTCTTCTTACGGACCAGTCCGGATTAGCTGCCTGAAGTGCTTTTTCAACTCCGCCGATATCGGCTGCACGGCTTGCATTAAAAGATGTTCCGAAACTTACTACCAGGAGTTCCTTCTCCCCGATGTTATCTTCATTTAACGGATCATCCTGGGAAGCATCCCCTGTATCTCTTCCGAAATAATCCGGATCAGCATTTTCACCTTCTACAAGTTCTTTCTGTGCATCTGTCAATTTGTCCCACGCTTCTTTCGCTTCTTTACACTGCTCATCTGTCTTGTCGTTTCTTTCCTGCACATAGATGGCATCAATCTTCTTTGCTACTTCATCTGCGGCTTTCTGATCGTCCTCTTTTGATGAATTCTCTACAGTCTTCTTGCTGCTGTCTGAACTGCTACCTGCTTTGGAACCACATCCGCCAAGTGCTGCTACACACATAGCTGCTGATAATAATACAACTACCAGTTTCTTTTTCATTTCTTTTACCTCCTGATTTTCCGATTGTCAATGCACGAGATACAAAAAAACTCGGCCACCGTCAGCTCCTTCCGAATATATAGCCAAAAAAAGCCTCCGTCAGAAAACGAAGACAACGAAAATAAAACTGTATTATACCACATACAGTTCTGTGATCCATTTCGTACTGCCAATTCCTCGTGGCCTGAACTTTTTCGTTCCTGTACTGCGAAAGGCAGGTCTCCCGGCTTATTGCTCTGACACATCTGCTCCCTTCCCGGTTCTCCCAGTGGATCTGTAGCTTCTGCTTGCAAAACACGGTGACGAGTTCGTACAGGATTCTCACCTGTTTCCCTTTTCACCAGTCAGATCCTTCTTTCCACAAATTATTCTGAATCCTTCTGACTGACACCTCACACAATCTTGATTAAATTTACTATGTAACCTTAACACAGTTGCCCAAATTATGTCAATACTGTCCCGGTCATCTGAATTGAAACATCCGCTTCGGAACAGCAAAAAACCCTCGTCCGACTTAATGTCAAACAAGGGTCTCTCGTACGTGCGCGAGAAGATTCGAACTCCCGACCTTCTGGTCCGTAGCCAGACGCTCTATCCAGCTGAGCTACGCGCACATATTATATTTGTTTGCTTCAGTTATTTATGTACCTCAGCAACGAAATTAATTATAGCGCAACGTTTTCTATCTGTCAACAACTTTTTTAAAATTTTTTAAATTATTTTTTTAAGCTCTGGTGGCCTGCAAGTCTTCCTTTTCTCTGGCCGTTTCTTTCTTCTTTTTATAATGGTATAATTATTACATATTTACAATACATTAGAAAATGAGGATTTCTTTATGACAAAAAAAGTTGCTGTAATCAATGATCTGTCTGGACTTGGACGCTGTTCCCTGACTGCTGCCATCTCCGTATTATCTGCGATGGGAATCCAGGCCTGTCCACTCCCTACCGCCATTTTAAGTTCACAAACAGAATACCCCAGCTACTACTGTTATGATTTTACCGATAAGATGGATTATTTCCGCCAGGAATGGAAGAAACTAGGCACTTCTTTTTCCGGAATCTATACCGGTTATGTTGCCAGTGTCTGCCAGATTGAACAGATCATGCACTTTCTGGATACTTTCCAGACAGCAGACACCTTTCTTCTGGTCGATCCTGTAATGGGAGACGATGGCGTTACCTATGATATGTATACTTCCGGGCTTCTGACTGCTATGAAAGAACTTGTCGCACGTGCAGATGTTATCACTCCTAACCTTACCGAATTCTGTCTGCTGACGGATATAGATTATAACAGCCTGCAGGATCCGTCTCTGTCTATACAGCAGCTCATTTCACGACTTAAGGATGCAGGGCAGACTTTGACAAAGGATCATGAAAAAAAGGTCCTCATCACTGGTATTCATTTTACTGCAGATGACGGAGTTCATAAGATTGGAAATCTTCTGCTAGATGGCTCTTCACATTTTCTTTCGGCATATCCCTGTTGCAACGGAAGTTATTCCGGTACGGGTGATCTCTTTGCTTCCTGCATCACAGGCGGACTTGCCAGAGATATTTCCCTTACGGAAATGATGCAGACCGCAGGTTCTTTTCTTGAAAAATCATTAATTGATTCTGTAGAAGAACATGTTCCGGTAAACGAAGGCGTTAATTTTGAAAAATATTTATATCTCTTGCATACATAGAACCTGCCACTGGCAACTTCTATTGCATATATTGGTATTAAAAATCACCATATATCTTTTGAAAATTTCTCTACTGAAACTCTTTCTTTTGATATATGGTGATCTTCTTTATTATTGGTATCTCAGATTGATATTTCGTTACATAATTTCTGACAACGTAATCTGTGCTCCCACAGCTTCTGCCTGTAATTTATAAACTTCCGGATAATATCTTGTCGAAAATACATATTCCCCATCATTTACAAATACTTCAACAGAGGATGTATCGACCAGAATCTTCAGATTCTCCACTTCTTCCACTTCTACACATCTCATGCTTCTTCCTGAAGATACCGAAGTTTTATCCTGATCTGTAAAATGCATCCGGAATTTTCCATCAGCATAATCCAGGATCAGCTTCTCTGAAAGGATAACTTTAAAGCGGTTCTTTGTAATATCCGAAATCGTCATTTCATATACCGTATATCCCTCTCCTACCAGCATACCTTTCACATCACTTACCAGATGTTTCTTCTCTTCTAGTTCTCTTATCGGACGTTGACAGATCTTGCCGTCTTTTTCAAAGATTTCTCTTGGAAATGTAAAGCAATGCTGCCATCCTGTCTGAATGGTCGGATTGCTGTATTCTTCGCAGTCCGGCATTCCCATCCAGCTGATGTGGATTCTTCTTCCGTCTTCCGTCTCAAAACTCTGCGGGGCATAATAATCAAACCCATAATCCCACAAATGATACTCTGACAACTTGTATTCTCCAAGAATATCTCCTTCTATCTCAAAGTATCCGGACTGATAGACATTACGATCCTCCCAGATACCACCTTCCAGTCCCTGAACAGACGTGGAAAGAAGTTTCTTATCTCCGATTTTGAAATAATCCGGGCATTCCCACATCCAGCCAAAGTTTTCTCTGGTTACAGAATTTTCAAATTTCCATTCTTCTCCATCTGTACTTGTGAAGAACAAAAGTTTTCCCTGTTTATCATTGATGGTACTTCCAAGCACCATGTACCATATGTCCCCGTCTTTCCAGACTTTTGGATCTCTTGTATGGCGTGCATCTCCGATATCTGCATCGTGAATAACCGGAATCACGGTCTTTTTGTCTTTGATGTTGTCAAAATGAATACCATCCTCAGAAGTGATCATGAGCTGTGCAGATACAAAATGTTCATCCACACATAAATTGATATCCTCCGGATTTTCTGTAAGATAATTCACACCTGTATAATACAGCTGCATTTTTCCGTCTTCTTCAATCGCACTTCCGGAAAAACATCCGCTCCGATCATCCGTTTTGCTCGGAAACAGCGCAATTCCCTGTTCTTCCCAGTTCACCAGATCTTTGCTGACAACATGTCCCCAGTGCATCCGTCCCCAGCGCGGCCCATACGGGAAGCACTGGTAAAACAGATGGTACATGCCTTTGTAATATATAAAGCCATTCGGGTCATTCATCCAGTAGTCTTTCGGTTTTACATATATTTTCTGCATATTCTGCTCACTTTCTTATTTTTCTATGAATGGATTAATTACTTCCATCGCTTTTTCTGCTTCTGCACCTTCTGCATGAATTCTCAGATCTACCGCTTTTGACAGATCCCCACTGAAAATTCCCATGATTGATTTCGCGTCAATCACATATCTTCCGGAAACAATATCCACATCACAGTCCAGACGTGTCACAGCATTGACAAAATCTTTTACTCTTTCTATTGTTCCTAAAAAAATCTTTACTTCTCTCATTATCAACGTCACTCCTATAAATAATTCATCTCAGTTTCTTTATCAAAGAAATGAATCTTGGATGGCATAAATACAAATTCAATTTCATCTCCAACCTGGCTGATCTCATATTTAGAAACTCGTGCAACTGCCTGGCAGCCTCCGAACTGGAAGTACAGGTTATTCTCATTTCCCATGACTTCTGTATCTGTGATCACAGCTTTCATTTTATTTTCTTTATAAAGTTCCAGGTTCTGCGCATCCATTTTAAGATCCTCTCCACGGATACCAAGTGTCATCTCGCCTTCTTTACCATTCAGTTTCTTAAGAATAGCTTCCGGAAGCATCAGTTTATTTCCGTCTTCAAATGTTACTTCGTTTCCTTTTAAGGTAACATCAAAGAAGTTCATCTGAGGAGATCCTATAAATCCTGCAACAAATTTGTTTACCGGATGATCATATAATTCCATTGGTTTTCCAACCTGCTGGATCACACCCTCTTTCATGATAACGATACGATCAGCCATAGTCATGGCTTCAACCTGGTCATGTGTAACATAGATCGTCGTTGCACCCATTTCACGATGCAGCTTGCTGATCTCTGTTCTCATGCTGACACGAAGTTTTGCATCCAGATTGGACAGTGGCTCATCCATCAGAAATACCTTCTGATTTTTTACGATTGCACGCCCCAGTGCCACTCGCTGTCTCTGACCTCCAGAAAGATTCTTCGGTTTTCTGTAACGGAATTCCTGCAGTCCCAAGATATCAATTGCCCAGTCTACTTTTTTCTTGATTTGGTCTGCTGGCATCTTCATGTTCTTCAGCCCGTATCCGATATTTTTTTCTACGGTCATATGTGGGAACAAACCGACCTGCTGAATAACATAGCCAATCTTTCTGCGCAGTGC
>OLSF01003069.1_pt1 | contig 11775 bp, 10 predicted proteins | sample 1672301 | NCBI WGS metagenome assembly OLSF01 (sample SAMEA3136669, study PRJEB25190) | human gut metagenome | biome: human gut; feature: human-associated habitat; material: faeces | place: Austria | collected 2013
GCCTGACCGAGGATCTGGAGGCCGACAGCCTGGATGCCGTGGAGCTGAACATGGCGCTGGAGGATGCCTGCGGTGTGTCCATCCCGGACGAGGAGCTGGCAAAGCTCAAGACCGTGGGTGACATCTACAACTACATCACCGCACATATCTGAGGAAACATGCGATGAATGATATCCGAGATCTGCTCCCCAACCGGATGCGGGAGCGCACTTTTCAGCTGAAGGCCAAGCGGGATGCCGGAGCTGTCTGGCACGAGCCGCAGTTTGTGGAGTGCAAGCAGTGCGGCCGCCGCGCTGCCCGCACCCTGTGGGGCAAAAGCCTGTATGTCTGCCCCAACTGCGGCTATCACATGCCCATTGGCGGGTATTACCGGCTCAGTCTGGTGCTGGATCACGGCAGCTTCCGGGAACTGGACGCTGACCTTGATCCGCAGGATGTACTGAACTTCCCCGGATACGGGGAAAAACTTGCCGCCGCCCAGAACAAGACAGGCCTGCGCGAGGCTGCTGTCACCGCCGTCGGCCGCATTGGCGGCGTGGCCTGTGTGGCAGCCGTGCTGGACAGCCGGTTCTTTATGGGCAGCATGAGCACGGCTGTGGGCGAGAAGATCACCCGCGCCGTGGAGTACGCCACCGCCAAGCGCCTGCCTCTGGTCATCTTTTCGGCCAGCGGCGGCGCGCGGATGCAGGAGGGCATTTTCAGCCTGATGCAGATGGCCAAGACCAGCGCCGCTATCCAGCGCTTTTCGGCAAAGGGCGGGCTGTACGTCAGCGTGCTGACCCACCCCACCACCGGCGGCGTGACCGCCAGCTTTGCAAGCCTGGGCGATATCATGCTGGCCGAACCGGGGGCACTCATCGGCTTTGCCGGCCCCCGTGTCATTGAGCAGACCATCGGTGAAAAACTGCCCGCCGGGTTCCAGCGCAGCGAATTCCAGATGGAACACGGCTTTGTGGATCAGGTGGTGCCCCGCAGTCAGCTGCGGGATACGCTGATCCAGGTCCTGCAGCTTCATGCCGGAGGGAAACACGAATGATAAAAGATATTTTGGAGCAGCTGGCCCCGCTGGACGCACAGATCGCCGCGCTGAAGGGCAGCGGCAGTGACATGGAGGCCATCACCGCCCATGCGTCCGAACTGGCAGAGCTGGCGGTGGAAGAGGACGAGATTCTGCGCTCCTGCGGCCCGCTGACTGCCGAGGATCGGGTCTTTCTGGCCCGTCACCCGGAGCGTCCGCACATCGACGAGACGATCTCTGCCCTGTTCACGGATTTCTTTGAGCAGCGCGGCGACCGGCAGTGCAAGGAGGACGCGGCCATTCTGGGCGGCGTGGCCCGTTTCCACGGGATGCCGGTGACGGTCATCGGCCACCGCAAGGGCTCCACGCTGGAGGAAAATCTGGCCTGCAACTTTGGAATGCCGGGGCCGGAGGGTTACCGCAAGGCTCTGCGCCTGATGAAGCAGGCTGAAAAATTCGGCCGTCCCATCATCACCTTTATCGACACGCCGGGCGCTTACCCCGGCAAGGATGCCGAGGAGCGGGGGCAGGGCGAGGCCATTGCCCGGAATCTGATGGAGATGAGCGGCCTGACGGTGCCGGTCATCGCCGTGGTCACCGGCGAGGGTTCCTCCGGCGGCGCGCTGGCACTGGGTGTGGCCAACCACATCCTCATGCTGGAAAACGCGGTCTACTCAGTGCTGAGTCCCGAGGGCTTTGCCAGCATCCTGTGGAAGGACTCCTCCCGCAGCGGCGAGGCCTGTGAGATGATGAAGCTGACGGCGCAGGATCTGTACCGCGGCGGCATCGTGGAAGAAGTGATCCCGGAGCCGGTGGGCGGTGCCCAGCGCTGCCACGCGGCCCTGTTTGAGCGCATGGATGCCGCTCTGCGTGCTCACCTGAAAGAATTGTGCCGCATGAGCGACCGGCAGCTGGCCGATCAGCGCTATAAAAAGTACCGCCAGATCGGAGAAACGAGGAACGCATGAATGGTTTACAGCTGATCGCCACCGGCGGGGCACTTCCCGGACGGACGATCACCAATGACGCGCTGAGCCGCATGGTGGACACCAGTGACGCATGGATCACCAGCCGCACCGGCATCCGCACCCGGCACTGGTGCACCGAGGACGAATCTGCCGCCACGCTGGCCATTGCGGCCGCGCGGCAGGCCCTTGACCGCAGCGGCCTTGCCCCGGTGGACATTGCCTGCTGTGTCTGCGCGACCCTTTCTGCCCCGGATGCCACCCCCAGCGTGGCCTGTCAGGTACAGGCGGCACTGGGCCTGCCCGAAAACCGGCCCGCGCTGGACATCAACGCGGCCTGTTCCGGTTTTCTCTATGGCATGGCCGTGGCGCGGGGAATGCTGACGACTCTGGGCGGGCAGTATGCCCTTGTCATCGGGTGCGAAGCACTTTCCCGCCTGATGGACCCCACTGACCGCTCCACCTGCGTGCTGTTCGGCGACGGGGCCGGAGCCGCCATTTTCCGGCTGGCAGATACCCCCTTTGCGTTGACGCTGGGGGCACGCGGCAGTGATGTCCTCCATGCGGGCGGGCCGAGCCGGGAAGGCTCTGCCCCCATCACCATGGACGGCAAGGCGGTGTTCCGCTTTGCGGTGGATGCCCTGCCCAAGTGCCTGCACACGGTGCTGGACGAGACCCGGCTGACCCTCGAGGATCTGTCGTGGGTGGTCTGCCATCAGGCCAACAGCCGCATCATCGACCACTGCATCAAGGCCCTGCAGGCCGACCCGGCAAAATTTTATAAGAATATGGATCGCCACGGCAACACCAGCGCCGCCAGCATTCCGGTCGCCCTCAACGAGCTGGCCGAGAGCGGGCAGCTGACCCCGGGCAGACCGCTGGCCTGCATCGGCTTTGGCGGCGGCCTGACCTGGGGCGGCGCGATCCTGCAATACAAAGAGTGAATACGTCAACGTTCCGGCAGCTTTCTCAAAACGGGCCGTCCCAACGGATGACCCACAGAGAAGCCCCCGGCCCGCTGACTGGAAACATCATATGAAATTACTGAACGAGATCTTAGGAACGAAATACCCCATCATCCAGGGCGGCATGGCAAACATTGCCACCGGTGAGTTTGCCGCCGCCTGCTCCAATGCAGGTGCACTGGGCATCATCGGTGCGGGCGGCATGAATGCCGACACCCTGCGCGAAAATATCCGCCGGTGCAAACAGCTCACTGACAAGCCCTTTGGCGTGAACATCATGCTGATGCACCCGCAGGCAGACGAGTTTGCCCAGATCGTTGTGGAAGAAGGCGTGCAGGTGGTCACCACCGGCGCAGGCAACCCGGGCAAATATGTTCCCATGTGGAAAGCGGCGGGCATCAAGGTGATCCCCGTGGTGGCTGCCGCTGTGCTGGCAAAGCATCTGGAGAAGCTGGGCATCGATGCCGTGATCGCCGAAGGGACCGAGAGCGGCGGCCATGTGGGCGAGATGGCCACCATGGCGCTGGTGCCGCAGGTGGTGGACGCAGTGGATCTGCCCGTCATTGCGGCGGGCGGCATTGCCGATGGCCGTCAGCTGGCAGCAGCCCTGGCGCTGGGTGCCTGCGGCGTGCAGGTGGGCACCTGCCTGCTGGTGAGCGAGGAGTGCCCCATCCACGAAAACTACAAGGCTGCCCTGCTCAATGCCAAGGACAGCGACACCATCGTGACCGGACGCATCGGCGGTTCCCCGGTCCGGGTGCTGAAAAACCGGATGAGCCGTGAATATGTCCGGCAGGAAAAGGCCGGTGCCGATAAGATGGAGCTGGAAAAGTACACCCTGGGCAGTCTGCGCCGGGCCGTGTTTGAAGGCGACACCTCCACCGGCAGTCTGATGGCCGGTCAGGTGGCCGGAATGCTCCACGAGGTGCGCCCTGTGGCGGACATTCTGGATGACCTGTGGAACGGCGGGAGGCAGCGTATCCACGCGCTGAGCGAGGAATGCTGACGCTCGGAAAGAAAGTCCTGTCTGTGCCCATCCTGCAGGGCGGCATGGGCGTGGGCGTTTCTCTGGGCGGGCTGGCCGGTGCCGTGGCGGCCTGCGGCGGCATGGGGTGCATCTCCACCGCCGATGCAGGCTACCGGGAGCCGGACTTTGCCCGTGACCCGGCCAGCGCCAACCACCGCGCCCTGACCGCTGAGATCCGGAAAGCAAAGCAGATCGCAAACGGTGCCGGTATGGTGGCCATCAATGCAATGGTAGCCACGCAGGACTATGCCGCCGCCATCCGCACCGCTGTGGAAGCGGGCGTGGACGCTGTGGTGTCCGGCGCTGGTCTGCCGCTGGAGCTGCCCGGCCTTGTGAACACGATGGAGGTCGCCATCGCGCCCATCGTTTCCAGCGGACGGGCGGCAAAGCTCATCCTGCGCCGCTGGGCCAAGGAGTTCGGCCGCACCGCCGATTTTGTAGTCATTGAGGGCTGCAAGGCAGGCGGTCATCTCGGCTTTGCGGAGCAGGACCTGTTCTCCGGAACCTGCCAGACGCTGGATGAGATCCTGCCGGAGGTGCTGGCCGAGGTAAAGCCCTATGAGGCGCAGTTCGGCCACAGCATCCCCGTGTTTGTGGCGGGCGGCGTGTACACCGGGGCCGATCTGGCTCACTTTACCAGACTGGGTGCCGCAGGCGTTCAGCTTGCCACCCGCTTTATCACCACCTACGAGTGCGATGCATCCCAGGGGTACAAGGACGTTCTGCTGAATGCAGGTTCTGAGGATGTGCGCATCATCCACAGCCCGGTCGGAATGCCGGGCCGGGCGCTGAACACGCCGCTGGTGCAGGCCATGGCGGAGGGCAGACGCTTCCCGCCCCGGCACTGTGCCCGCTGCCTGAAGACCTGCGACCCTGTCAAGGTGCCCTACTGCATCACCCATGCACTGATCGAAGCCGTCAAGGGCAACCTGGAGGAAGGACTTTTCTTCTGCGGGGCCAATGTGGGCAGACTGGACCGGATGTACACTGTCCGTGAGCTGATGGATGAACTTGTGACCGAATGGAGGCAAAACCAATGAAGCTTGCCGTTTTGTATGCCGGCCAGGGTGCCCAGCACCCCGGCATGGGCAAAGAATTTTACGAAGCATCTTCCGCTTTCCGTGACGCGTTCGACGCTGCAGACCTTCCGTTTGATCTGCACCGCGTCTGCTTCGACGACCCGGACGGCGTTCTGAATCAGACCGAATACACCCAACCCTGCATGGTGGCCTTTGCCTGCGGCGTATCCGCCGTTCTGGCCGAGCAGGGGGTCAAGCCCGCTTATGTGGCCGGTCTCTCTCTGGGCGAATATTCCGCGCTGGAAGCCGCCGGTGTATTCACCGCCAAGCAGGCCATTGAGCTGGCAGCCTACCGCGGCAAAGCCATGGCCGACGCGGCCAGCGGCATCGACTGCGGCATGACCGCAGTGCTGAACCTCGACCGGGTCCCCCTTGCAGAATGCTGTGAGCAGGCATCCGCGCTGGGCTGTGTGCAGATCTGCAACTACAATTGCCCGGGCCAGCTGGTCATTGGCGGCGAAAAGGCCGCAGTGGACAAGGCTGCAGAGCTTGCAAAGCAGGCCGGTGCCCGCCGGTGCATCCCGCTCAAGGTGAGCGGACCGTTCCACACCCGTCTGATGGCTCCCGCCGGGGATGCACTGGCAAAGCGCTTTGCCGCCGAATCCTTTGGCGAGATGAGTGTTCCGGTGCTGTTCAACTGCCTGGGCCGCGAAAAAGCCGAGAGTGACAGCATCCCGGCCCTGCTGGTCCGGCAGGTACAGAGCAGTGTCTACATGGAGGACACCCTGCACCGTCTGGGTGAGCTGGGTGTGGATCACATTCTGGAGGTCGGCCCCGGCAATGCGCTCTCTGGCTTTGTGAAAAAGACTCTGCCCGGTGTGACTTGTGTGTCGGTGGAGACCCCGGCGCAGCTGGACACCGTTCTGAACGCATGGAAGGAAGAACAATGAACGAAGAAACCATCATCCGTACCGCCGTTGTGACCGGCGGAAGCCGGGGAATCGGCCGGGCAGTGTGCGTACAGCTTGCCCGGCAGGGCTGCCATGTGGTGGTCAACTACTGCCACGGCGAAGCGGCCGCCGCTGAGACCGTGTCTCTCTGCAGGGCCGAGGGCGCGCAGGCTGTGGCCGTGCAGGCCGATGTTTCCACCGCCGAGGGCTGCAAAAAGCTCTTTGAGGAGGCGGTGAACGCCTTTGGCCGGGTGGATATCCTTGTGAACAATGCAGGCATCACCCGGGACAACCTGATCCTGCGCATGTCCGAAGCAGACTTTGATGCTGTGCTGGACGCAAACCTCAAGGGTGCGTTCCTCTGCTGCAAGGAAGCGGCCCGCCGGATGGTGCGCCAGCGCTGGGGCCGGATCATCAATCTGAGCAGCGTCGTTGCCCTGCGGGGCAATGCAGGCCAGACGAATTACGCCGCCAGCAAGGCCGGGCTCATCGGCCTGACCAAAAGCCTGGCCCGGGAGCTGGCCAGCCGCAATGTGACAGTAAACGCTGTTGCGCCCGGCTTTATTGAAACTGATATGACCGCCGCCCTGCCGGAGGCTGTCCGCACCGAAATGGCAAAGGATATCCCGGCAGGCCGCGCAGGCCAGCCGGAGGACGTGGCAAACGCGGTGGCGTTTTTTGCCGCAGAACAAAGCAGCTATCTCACCGGGCAGGTGCTCTGTGTGGACGGCGGCATGGCAATGTAAAAGGAGAAATTCTCTATGGAAAAACGCAGAGTCGTGATCACCGGTCTGGGCACCGTGAACCCGCTGGGCAACACTGCTGCCGACAGCTGGGCTGCCGCAAAGGCAGGCCGGTGCGGCATTGGCCCCATCACCCAGTTTGACACCACCGATTTCAAGTGCAAGCTGGCCGGTGAAGTGAAAAACTTTGACCCCGAGACCGTTGTGGACAAAAAGGAAGCCCGCAAGATGGCCCGCTTCACCCTGCTGGCACTGGCTGCTGCAGCCGAGGCCATTGCCGACAGCGGCCTGAACACGGAAGCAGAGGCCAAAAACATCGGTGTGGTCCTTTCCAGCGGCATTGGCGGCCTCCCCACCATCGAGGAGCAGCACACCCGCGGGGAAGAAAAAGGCATGGAGAAGGTCAGCCCCTACTTTGTGCCCATGTCCATTGCCAACATGGCGGCGGCACAGGTGGCCATCCGCTTTGGCCTGAAGGGCATGTGCACCTGCCCGGTCACGGCCTGCGCCGGCGGCACCAATGCTGTGGGCGATGCCTTCCACCGCATCCGGGACGGTTACGAGACTGCCATGGTCTGCGGCGGTGCCGAAAGCTGCATCAGCCCGCTGGGCATCGGCGGTTTTACCAGCATGAAGGCGCTTTCCACCGCCACCGACCCGGATGCTGCCAGCCTGCCCTTTGATGCCCGCCGCGGCGGCTTCGTGATGGGCGAGGGCAGCGGTGTGCTGGTTCTGGAAGAGCTGGAGCACGCCCGGGCACGCGGTGCGCATATCTACGCCGAGGTGGTGGGCTATGGTGCCAACTGCGATGCCTACCACTTTACCGCACCGGCTCCCGGCGGCACAGGTGCCATCGACTGCATGAAGCTGACACTGGCCGATGCAGGCATTGCCCCGGAGCAGGTGGATCACATCAACGCCCACGGCACCGGCACCCACATGAACGATGCCTGCGAGACGGCTGCCATCCATGCCGTGTTCGGCGAGCACGCAAAGCAGCTGACCGTGGTCAGCACCAAGAGCATGACCGGCCACCTGCTGGGCGGTGCGGGCGGCATCGAGGCCGTGTTCACGGCACTGGCCCTGCGAGACCAGTTTGCCCCGCCCACCATCCACTACGAGCAGCCTGATCCGGAATGCGATCTGGACTATGTGCCCAATGCAGGCCGTGCACAGGCCATGACCTATGCACTGAGCAACAGCCTGGGCTTTGGCGGGCACAACGCCTGCATCGCCCTGCGCAGATGGGAGGGCTGAGCCATGGCAGAACCGCGCACCGTGCGGGAGAACGCAAACGCTCTGAACAGTGAGCAGATCGCAGCCCTTCTGCCCCACCGCTACCCCTTTGCCCTCGTGGACCGTATCTTGGACTACGAGCCGGGTCAGTGGGCCATTGGCCGCAAGTGCGTATCCCGCAATGAGGAATTCTTCTGCGGTCACTTCCCGGGCCAACCGGTCATGCCGGGAGTGCTGATCCTGGAAGCACTGGCCCAGACCGGAGCCGTGGCGGCGCTGAGCATCCCCGAAAACAAAGGCAAGCTGGCCCTCTTCGGCGGCATCAAGAATGCCCGCTTCCGCAAACAGGTCACCCCGGGGGATGTTCTTACGCTCCATTGTGAGCTGGTGGAACAGCGCGGCCCTGTGGGCATCGGGAAAGCATCCGCTTATGTGGATGGCAAGTGCGCCGCCACAGCGGAGCTGACCTTTGTGCTGACCGAAGCAAATACAGAGGCTTAAGGCGCTTTGTGCGCAGCGATTGCCCCCAATACCATATCATATATAAAAGGCAGGATACCATCGCCATGATGATATCCTGCCTTTGTTCGTTCCTGTTTACCGTTCTGCATACTCTCGGCATAGAGAACATCTTGTGAAACAAAAAAGTACCCGAACCCTTTTTCGTAAAGAATCGGGTTCGGGTACAAACTGTATGGTGGAGCATTCTCCACAGCACTCGAACCCAACACCTCTTCACGGGAGATGGTTTTGGAATCGTCCGTGAAGTTGAAATTGAGCACGACCCGGTCGTCAAAGACGTAGACCGAGTTGACAAAGGTATCAATGATCTGCCGCTGGTGTTCCACATTCTTTTAAAGCAGCACGAATCTTCTCCTTCTCATTACTGCCATCTGTACGAAGCCGCAGCAACGGGATGCCGCATTTTTCGAGGATTCGATTCTTTTTTTCATCCCGTATGGATTGTTGGCTTTCTGGCCGATGAAAACTTGTTCCATCCACTTCGATTGCCAAAATAGGCAGCTTATCCATTTTATAAAACATCAGAAAGTCAACATGAGTTGACAAATTCCGGGCATACCGAGTCTCTTCCTTCGTCAACTGGCTGTAATCTCTGATTAATGTTGCGAGCGAAACATGTACAGCGCAGCCAATGGAGGAAAACAATTTATCTGATAAAATCTCTTGAATCACAGAGTACATAAGGTTCTCCGAGTCATACTCAGATATTCGTTTGCGTTTTCTCAAATATGCTTTGCGCTGTTCAGCATATCCTTGATATAACAAATCAAACACGGAGTAGACCTGACTTTGAATAACGGCAAAGTTGTTGTATTCGATGTACCGTGTCAAATCACCGTAGTTTGTACGGTCATTGCGAGGGTCTTGTGATGTGACAACGGTAAGCGAGTGGATTGCCCGAGAAACTGCCACGTTTAGCATATGTGGGTCATCCACAAAATCCGTAATTACATTGTCAACGGAGGTCAAAATAATAGCATCCTGTTCACGTCCTTGGAATTTATGGACTGTATCTACTTCATAGTAGTCTCCAAGTTGTTTCCGAATGGCAGCGGCTTGATCTCGATATGGCGTGATAATCCCGATGCTTTGATAATTCTGCCGACGGAGCTGCGGGAGAATTTCTTGCTGAATGACATCAATCTGACGTTGGTTGATGTGCCCACGTGCGTGGTTTCCGGCGGCTGTTCGATACATAGTCAACACATCTGGTTCATTATTGTCCTCCGTCATTATAATCAGTTGACCAGCATAGAATTTCTGGTTGCAGAAGTTGATGATCTTAGGATGACAGCGATAATGTTCCCGAAGCAGCGTGACCGGGGCAGTTGGCCATGTCTCCAATGCAGAAGAGAGCAGGCTGTGTGTGGAAAAGTGATAGCGTTCAGCCAGAGAATAGGTCTGCCATATCGTTTCACTTCGTTGAATATCTGCCTCAGACAAGACATTGGGCAATTGATTCAAGTCCCCTACAATCACAATGTTTCGTGCACAGGAAAATGCCAGAACAGCCGTAGTTAAATCGACTTGGGATGCTTCATCTATGATGAGGTAATCGTAAACATAGTCTAAACTTAGTATCCCCTTTATCGAATACGTTGTGCTGAGAATCACAGGGTACTCATGCGTAAATTCGTCTGAATTTCGGCGAAAGTCATTGCTTTCAAATCGTCTGCGGTTGGTTTTCCATTCATATTTCGCTGCCAGTTCTGCTTTGAATAGTTGAAATGATTTTTGCGTCAATTCATTCATTTTCTCGTCAAAAGCATATTGCCGCAGCTTGAGTGTAAGTTTCTGCCTTTCGTTTTCCAACTCCCGCCTTTTGGTAAGATAGAACTGGTTCTGCAAATAAGGAATTACTAACTCGGGCGGGTTTACAAATAGTTTGACTGCATCACGATTAAACCGAAATATAATGGACAGTTTTTGTAAAAGACCCAGCCGCTTTTTCTGCTCTATAAAATGTTCAAATTCCAGCCAGAGCTCCAATATTTTTTGAGATGAGAACCAATCTAAATTGACTATTGGCTCTTCGTGATAGGTAGAATAATATTCCTTAAAATAGTGTTCTTCCGGATTCAACTGTAAAAGCTCCTGCTCAATTTTCGCAATACGATTTTTTGCAGTGAGCATTAGATTTAATTCTTGTGAAAGTGCTGTAATTTCTTGTTCCAACTGCTGCCGTTCGTCCGGCGGCAGTTCCCACTCCTCCATATTCGGATAAATACCTGACTGATCTGCAAGAAATTTCTGTTTGTTTGACAGACTTCCCAAAAATGCTGTTAAGAACGAAATGCCTTTCTTTTCTAGCTTTTCTGCAATATTATGCGTTGCTGAATTGTTGTTGGAAACAACTGCAACGGTTTTCTTGTCTCGAACAACATTTGCAATAATATTTAGAATCGTTTGCGTCTTACCTGTTCCGGGAGGGCCTTGAATAATGCTGATTTTGGACGAGAGAGCCTGCTCTACTGCCGTTTTTTGGCTTTGATTAAGTCCAAAGGGATAAATTATCGTTGAGGGACTCTCCGACATGGTTTGGCTCTTCTGTGGGTCAAGATAATTCGCTAGCACAGTGTCATCACTGACCTTGGAAATTTTACTATACTGCAAACGTAAAATATTGAGTCCGTTTTCTGTTACTAAACTAACGGCTTCAGCTGTTTCTGTAAAATAGCGGAAGACTTCTTTATTTTTGGTATCTGCCAAACAGTTTGGCTGAAGTTCCACATCATCTTTTGGAAAAGACAGTGGAAGTTTTTCGTCAAAAAGAATTCGATAATACGCTCCAAAATCTAAAATCGCTTGGACTGTATTAAGTTTCTTCCCCTTTGCGATTACAATAACACTGTCTGGGTCAATTGTTTTTTGCAGTGAAAGCACCTTGACATTTCTGTCTTGAAAACGATAGGTCTTATTGGGGGTGCTAACATAGATTACTTCACACATTCCATTGCAGAATCGGAAGCTTGCAACACAATCTGTCTGGTCCTTGCCTTTGATAAGGATCATTTGATTTCGGGTATCTGTGTCCATATGGCATCGCTATCCTTCATTTATATACACTCGTTGAACGAAGCGTTATATATTCCCTACATGTTAAATCAGATGGCTGGCGGTCACCTATTTTTTACGCTTAACTTCCTTTGCTGCCTAAATTCGTGAATAAAACAAAAAGGCCACTGGACAAATACCAGTGACCTACGTTTGGTGGAGCATTGTCCACAGCACTCGAACCCAACACTTCCTCACGGGTGACCGTTTTGGCATCATCCGTGAAGTTGAAATTGAGTACGACCCGGTCATCAAAGACGTAGACCGAGTTGACAA
>OLSF01003077.1_pt1 | contig 11750 bp, 8 predicted proteins | sample 1672301 | NCBI WGS metagenome assembly OLSF01 (sample SAMEA3136669, study PRJEB25190) | human gut metagenome | biome: human gut; feature: human-associated habitat; material: faeces | place: Austria | collected 2013
GTATCCGTGGCTGTCGCGGCAGTCATATTCGCCGAGCCAGCCGGGATTCCCCTTTTGGTGCGTGAATCCCGTTCCGGCGAACGCCTTTTTCATTACCGGGATATCCGCAAGATGAGGGATCGGCTTCTTGTCGCTGTTGTATGTATAACGCTTTGGCACGGGAAGCATTTTTTTTATAATCCCATCAAGATACTTGAAGTGATTCGTTTTAAGCTCTGTGAATCTATTGTTTTCTTCCCTGGAGAAAACGCATTTCGTTTCGGCTTCAACAGGATTTCCGAGATAGGGTATCAGCTTTTGGATAACAATGAAGGAATCACGCGGTTCGGGGTCGGCTGTCACCTCGATACAAATCATAACGCGTTTCAGACCATCGTCATAGCATCGTTCCTGCGCAATATAGTTCGAGAAAAAGTGAACGTTTGTGAGTTTGGAAATATCAGCATTTTCCCATAATAAGTCGGGGGCGGGCGCGGAGATTTCTTCACCGAGCCAGTTCACGCCACTGAGTAGGACGTGCCCGAACGGAATATTAAAAGGGCGCGGTATTTTTGAAAACACTGCGAAGATATCGTCATAGTCCGATTTATCGGCGAAGATCTCCCCGGATAACCAGTTTTCCGTGTAGCTGCATATCATCGGTTCATCTTCTGCTGATTTGAAGTACTTTTTAAGTTTCGGTAACTTTTCAAGCACATTTGATATAGTCCTGTCCCCGGACACGGTACTTGCTGCAAATGCAAGGTCAGACCAGCCAAGCCCAAGCTCCGAAAGCATATTCTGAATATATGACTGAGCGTCCTTGAACTTTACTTTATCCGCGATGTTGAACCTGTATATGTTGAAAACTCTCATGCTTACCTCTCAAACCGCTTGATTTTGTTTGCGATGATATCAGTATAGCATAAGAAGCGGAAAATGTCAATAGAAAAAGGGAGAACCTTTCGATTCTCCCTTAGTGCTATTCTGAAAATCACATCTGCTTGCGAACCTTGATGTGAACCTCGCGGAGCTGCTGCTCTGTAACTTCGGTAGGCGCGCCGAGGAGCAGATCCTGCGCGTTGGAGTTCAGCGGGAACGCGATGACCTCGCGGATACTCTCCTCGCCGGTGAGCAGCATGATCATGCGGTCAACGCCGGGAGCCATACCAGCATGAGGCGGAGCGCCGAACTTGAACGCGTTGTAGAGCGCGCCGAACTTGCTTGCAACGTCCTCTTCTGTGTAGCCTGCGATCTCGAACGCCTTTATCATGATGTCGAGGTCGTGGTTGCGGACAGCGCCGGAGGAAAGCTCAACGCCGTTGCATACGATGTCGTACTGATAAGCGAGTATATCCAGCGGATCCTTGTTCAGCAGTGCGTCCAGACCGCCCTGCGGCATGGAGAACGGGTTGTGCGTGAAGATTATCTTACCGGTCTCCTCGTCCAGCTCGTACATCGGGAAGTCAACGATGAAGCACAGTTCGAAGCGGCTCTCATCGATGAGGTTCATGCGCTTTGCGACCTCGGTGCGGATCTGTCCGGCGAACTTCGGAGCGTTCTTCTTGGTGTCGGCGATGAAGTAAAGTACGTCGCCTTCCTGAAGCTCGCAGCGTGTCGCCAGCTCCTTGCGCTGGTCGTCGTTGAGGAACTTGTCGATCGGGCCGTTGTACTTGAACATGCCGTTCTCGCCCGGCTCAACCTTGAAGTAGCCCAGACCCTTCATGCCGACTTCCTGTACTGCGAAGTCCTCCATGCTCTTGAAGAAGGTCTTGGACTGCTTAGCCATTCCGGGAACGCGGATACCGCGTACGGTCTTGTTGCTGAATGGCTTGAAGTCGCTGTCAACGAACAGGTCGGAAAGCTCCTTGATGACCAGCGGGTTGCGCAGGTCGGGCTTGTCTGAACCGTAGGTGAGCATTGCTTCCTTGTAGGTTATGCGTCTGAACGGAGCAGGGGACACCTGCTTGTCGGAGAATTCGGAGAAGGTCGCGGAAAGGACTTCCTCAGCCACTGCGAAAACGTCCTCCTGGGTAGCGAAGCTCATCTCAAAGTCGAGCTGATAGAACTCTCCGGGGGAGCGGTCGGCTCTTGCGTCCTCGTCGCGGAAGCAGGGAGCAATCTGGAAGTACTTGTCGAAGCCGGAAACCATGTAGATCTGCTTGAAGATCTGCGGAGCCTGCGGCAGAGCGTAGAACTTGCCGTGGTGCTTACGGCTGGGGATCAGGTAGTCTCTTGCGCCCTCAGGGGAGGAGGTGGACAGGATAGGAGTCTGAAGCTCCAGGAAGCCCATGCTGCTCATTTTGTTGCGCAGGAAGCTGATTATCTTGGAACGGAGCACGATGTTGTCGTGCATTTTCTTGTTTCTGAGGTCGAGGTAGCGGTACTTCAGGCGGACATCCTCGCGGGTCTCGCGGGAGGTAGCCACTTCAAACGGAAGCTGCTCCGTCACCTTGCCGAGGATACGTACTTCCTCAGCCTCGATCTCGACTGTACCGGTTTCGATCTTGTCGTTGTAGGTGCTTTCGTCGCGCTTTAAAACGGTGCCTGCGATGGAAACCGCGCACTCCTTGTGAATGCCCTCAAGCAGCTTCTCATTGTGGAACACTACCTGAACAACGCCGTAGTGGTCGCGCAGGTCGACAAACATGATACCGCCGTGGTCGCGGATATTCTCTACCCAGCCGGCAGCCCTTACCTTTTTGCCTATATCGTTTTCAGTCACCGCGTTGCAGTACTGCGTGCGGTATTCGTTTTCTCTGAACAATTCCTTCAATCCTTTCAATATATAAATTGTCGCCGCCTGACAGGCGGAAAAGTCCTCAGCTACGGTCACAGCGATTATGACCGGCATTGTTATGCCGCATTATATCACAGCCTTTCGGCAGGGAGTTCCCCCTCGCCACATAATTCAACAATTTATTATATCACTAAAATGCGGAATTGTCAATAATTTATGCAGATATCCCCCGCAATTTTTGCTGAACTGCGGGGGATAGTTCCATTCATGCGCGGGAGACGTACATCCCGAACTTATCTTTGATGGTGAACACATCATAGTCCATGCTGTACTTGATGTCATATTTCGTGCCGTCCTTCATGACCAGCACGCCGTCTGCCACGCCGCCTTTCCATACCGGGGTGTCGGCTTCGTAGTTCAGCTCGGCGCCCGTGACTGGTATCACTCTGCCGTTTATTTCAACGCGTTCCATCCAGGCTGTCGGAACTATGTTGCACAGCATGAATGTCAGCGCCGCGCCGAGTATCGCCAGTATCGCGCCGCATACAATTACGGTTGCTTTGAATCCTGTTTTGTTCATATAATTACCCCTTTCCGCCGTCTTCCGATTCTGCGGAAGTTCCCCCGGCGATGATCCTGCGCGTTGTGCGCTCCGACGCGGTTCCGGAACGCGCCGCGCGTATTGCCCCAGCTTGCTCAATGAATTCAAGTGAGCCGTCTTAATCCGGGAGTGATTATCTGGCTGCTGGGAATAAGCGAGTAGTCGTACATCACCTTTGAATGGTTATCCAGCACCAGTTCCCGGCGGATTATCCGGCGTTCCCGGTCGAGAGTGACGCGGTATACCCGGCTGACCCGGAAGAACTCGCCGTCCTCCTCAATGTAGCCCTGATCTTCCTCTGTTATGCGGTATATGTATGGGAACGGCTCCTGCGCGCGGAGCTCGCCGTACAACGCGCTCTCGTCCAGCCAGACCAGAAGCTGCACCGGACGGTCGCTCGTGTTTTTGAAACGGTAGTCCACGTTTTTGTAGAAAACGCTGGTGCCGGTTCCGAACGGCACCCGTCTGCCGGAATCAGGAAAGAGCGCGTCAGAATGGTGCACCAGTTCAGTCACGGTGAGCGGGCTGTTCAGCACCAGCCAGTGTATCAGATTTGCGAGCTGGCACAGTCCTCCGCCTACTCCGCGCCCGAGTTTCCCGGCGCTTATCACAAGTCCGTCAAGGTATCCGCGCTTTGCGGAGGGTTCGCCGACGAGCTTCCAGAACGAGAAAGTTTCCCCGGGCTGAACGACTAACCCGTTTATCTGCGCCGAGGCAAGCCGGAGGTTCACCAGCTTATTTCGCTGGAGCTCCATATCGACCCCCTCCAGACGGCGCAGCGCGTTGGAGGAGTGGCTCTTCACAACAGCGCTGAACGGAACTGTGTTGCGGGTACGGGCGAATGTTTCTCCGCTGAATCTGTCGTGGATATCCCTGAGCAGATATTCTTTCCGGAGCGAAATGTGATAGCAGGCGGGCGACAGTTCGCAGAACAATTTTCGTTTTTTTATGGCTGACACCTCCGTTCCACGACATTCCCTATAATTATTATAGCAGATTTTTGCAGGAAGTCAATTACAGTTATATTACGATTTGGTTACAAAGCGGTTACAAATGTTGTGTATCATCAGAATCAAAAACCGGACAGCCTGCAAAGCTGTCCGGTGAGCGGTGTTCAGTTCTGGAAATAAACGTCCTCCTGCTGGAGCATGGGGTATCTTATCAGCTCCCGGCTGTCAAGGTCGGCGCGGTGCATGTCCACGGCGCTGATTCGGCGGTTGAGGTAGGTCGTGTAGTAGTAAACTCCGGTCTGGGCGTTCCAGCAGGAGGTGTAGATCGTGATCTCGAACTTTCCGGGCGCGACCTCGCAGCAGCCGCGGGTCTGCTCAACGGAGCCGAGAATATGGAAAAACTGCCCTACGCTCTCCGCCTCGGAGCTTCCGGAGCGGGAGTTGTTCCGCGTGAATGCCACCCGCGCGAACCTCGAAGCGGACGAAAGGTCGCCTGGAAGCCCGACCGCGCCCATTCCGCGGCTGTAGCGGGTGAGCTCCAGACCTTCCGCGAAAGTATTCTGCGGATCCCTTGGGGAAAGCCCCATGTAGTTGTTGAGCATTGCCATCTGCTGCTCAAACGGGGGATTGTTCGTCAGCACTCCCGCCTTGTTTTCGTGTATCTGAAGCCCTTTTTCGGTGGACTCCACCACGATACAGCCGGATCTGTCCGCGATTATCCAGTGGAGCTGAGCGGCTGGGAGCTGTTCGCTGAACGGAGTTCCGGTGAGATTCATGCCGGAGATAAGCTCCCGAGCCTGGGAAAGCTCCGCGCACTGGGAAAGTATCCAGGGGATAAATTCGAACTGCGCGACGTTCCGCATGCCTTCACGCGGCTGGGCGTACTTCGCGTTGCCCACGAAGTTCAGCCCCGCCATGCCGAGACCCTTCTCGTTCACGGCGTCGTAGTAGAGCGGGTAGCCGCCCGCAGCGTGAGCCATTCCGATGATCGCGTAGTGATTGGAGAGCGTTCCTCCATGCCGGAATTCAAACGGGAATTCCCGCGGAGTTATCGTGATCTCCTCGCCGTATGAAAATTCGTAATCCAGGGTCCTTCCCATGTAGAAGCATTCCGTCTGGTAGGTCGCCGCAGTGCACATTTTATGTTCCTCGCTTTCCTGTTGTTGGAGATATTATGCCCATTCGTGCCAAAAGTATTATAGCACTTTTGCCGCCGGCGGTCAACAGCTATGGACGATAAATCATCAAATTATCACAGTTTTTCCTGAAAATATTTGTATGCAGTTACAATTATACATCACTTGACAATTTACGCGCAAGGTACTATAATATAATAGTTAAGCTGTGTCCGATGAAACAGCATTTTTTACGTTAAAAAGTTAAAAATAAAATTTCCATCAGGAGGAAAACGATATGAAAATAACCGTAGCGGGAGCAGGATACGTCGGGCTTTCTATGGCAGTTCTTCTGTCGCAGAACAACGACGTCACCGCAGTAGACATAGTTCCGGAAAAGGTGGAGCTTCTGAATTCCAGAAAGTCGCCCATCGCTGATAAATACATCGAGGAGTACCTCGCAGAAAAGCCGCTGAGCCTCGCCGCCACCACCGACTGGCGCCCGGCGTACGCCTCGGCTGACATCGTGGTCATCGCCACCCCGACTAACTACGACGCGGAGAAGAACTATTTCGACACCTCGTCGGTGGAAAGCGTTATCGAGCAGGTGTTCTCCGTGAACGATCACTGCACCGTGGTTGTGAAGTCCACCGTGCCTGTCGGATTCACTGCGGGACTGCACAAGAAGTACCCGGAAAACGCGCACCGCATTATCTTCTCGCCGGAGTTCCTCCGCGAGGGTCAGGCGCTGTACGACAACCTGTATCCCTCCCGCATTATCGTGGGAGCGCCGCAGGAGTGGGCGGATTCCGTGGAGCGCGCGAACGTATTCGCGGAGCTTCTCCAGCAGGGTGCGATAAAGCAGGATATCCCGACGCTGCACCTGAACCCCACCGAGGCCGAGGCGGTCAAGCTGTTCAGCAATACCTACCTCGCGCTGCGCGTGGCTTACTTCAACGAGCTGGACACCTACGCTGAGATGAAGGGACTCAACGCCCGTGAGATAATCGACGGCGTAGGTCTCGACCCGCGCATCGGACCGCACTATAATAACCCGAGCTTCGGCTACGGCGGATACTGCCTGCCGAAGGACACCAAGCAGCTCCTCGCGAATTACGCGGACGTCCCCAACGACATCATCACTGCGATAGTTAACGCCAACAAGACCCGCAAGGACTACATCGCGGATCACATCGCGTCGATGGAGCCGCAGACCGTCGGAGTTTACAGGCTGACGATGAAGTCCAACTCTGACAACTTCCGCCAGAGCGCTATACAGGGTATCATGAAGCGCCTTGAAAAGCGCGGAATAAAGGTGATAATCTTCGAGCCGACCCTGAAGGAAGACCAGAGCTTCTATAACTACGAGGTGTGCAGGGATTTCGACGAATTCAAGCGCCGCTCAGACGTTATACTCGCTAACCGCATGAGCGCCGAGCTTAACGACGTAAGCGATAAGGTTTACACCAGAGACCTTTACAGCAGAGACTAAGGCAGCACCGCACAAAGACCATTTATTGGATTTTGCACGTGTCTTGCTTGCATCTTTTCCGTCATCTTGCACAATTCGTCCTAGCAAGGCGTCAGCCTTGCGTCGTCCTCATTGTACAATCTGACGAAAAATCTGACTGCGCAATACACGCACAATCTTTGTGCGGTATTGCCCTAAAAAATTACAGATGGGGGTGATTCCCGATGGATTCGATTATTTCAGGAACATTCAGAATGATTATCCGCAGGGGTTTCCCCCATCAGCTCTATTTCGACGAGGATTTCATGCGGATAATCGGCGCGGAGGACAACTCCGACCCCGAGAAAAACTACCGTTTGTGGGAGGAGTGCGTCCACCCAGACGACATGCCGCTGATAAAAGAGGCGATAGAGAGCACTCAGCATAATATCCGTGCCGAGGTGAAGTACCGCTGGCGCCACAAGACCCGCGGACTTTACACCGCCTACAGCACCGGAATGCTTGCAGGCAAGGAGGACGGCTGCGTCACCATCTACGGTTTTTTCAAGGGCGTACCCGCCGACCGCACGCAGCTCTACGGCTACGACCCGGATCTTCAGCTCCTGACCAGGCTCCTCGCGGAGAAAATGCTGGACAGCTTCGCGTTCTGCGCGCTTGTAGACCTACAGCAGAACAAGCTCATGCTGCTCAACGATTACTTCAATACAGGCTCCTCGGCAGGCTGCGAATGCGGCTACGACGAGTGGCTTGAGGGATTCCAGTTCTGCATTCATCCGGACGACCGGGATTGTCTGACGGAACTGCTGACTCGTGCGAATCTTGCAAATGCGTTTTCAAAGTCCGACGAGGTGCACGGCGAGTTCCGCTTTATGCGCCCGGACGGTCCATGCTGGGTAAATCTGCGGCTGGTGAGAATGAAACAGCGCCTTGCCGGGCGTTATCCTGAGTTCATCGTGTTCCGGCGTATCGACGCAGACCACCGCGCCGTATTCATGGAGGAGCTGCGCAACCGCCTGATAAACGGACTTGCTATCCCCTATATGATCCTCGACCTTATCGACCTTCGCGCGGGCAGCTTCTATTCCTCCAGGGACAATCAGGGGCTTTTCGCGGAGCACTTCAACGAGATAGGAAGCTACAGCGACGCGCTGGATCGCTTCGTGGAAAACTGCGGGTGCAGCTTCGCGGACAGAAACGCGATACTTTTCAATTTCAGCGTGGAGCACATGACTGAGCGTTTCCGGGCAGGGGAAAAGATGATCGAATGCGAGGTCTGCCGCAACCCGGAGGGTCAGCCGGAGTGGCTGCGAATCCAGGCGTTCATGTCCTCCGCCGACGAAAACGGAGAGCCGGCGCTTGCTATACTCAGCATTCAGCAGGTGACTACCGAGAAGCTGCGGGAGCTTCGCTATCAGCAGCGGCTTGAAAGGGCGCTCCGCACGGAGAGCCAGTACAGGCAGGCTATCCTGTCCATCGCGGTGTACACCTATAACATTACCGAGGACACGATATACGACGAGATAATCGAACAGGAGGGCGTTGACCCGCTGCTTCCCAAGATGGGGCTTACTGTGCCGTGCTCCTATAACGATTACATCAGCAAAAAGTCCGAGCTTATCGTTGACCGCCAGACCGCAGAGAATTTCCGCAGGACATTCTGCACACATACTCTTGCTGATATGTACAACAGCCACCGCCGCAGCTTTGATACGGAGTATGAATTCAAAATCGGCAGCAGGGTCGGGTACTTCCGCGAGGCGGTAATAATAACCCAGGATATGGAGACCGGCGACCTTTGGGGTCTGACCTACGTCCGGGACGTCACCGGCGAACACGACCAGGCAAAGCAGGTGGAGCAGGCTCTGCGCGACGCCTTCGACCAGGCGCAGCACGCGAACTCCGCAAAGACGCTGTTCATGAGCCAGATGAGCCACGATATCCGCACGCCGCTGAACGCGATACTCGGAATGTCCACGATAGCGCAGGAGCACATCAGCGACGCCGCCCGGGTCAACGACTGCCTCGAAAAAATACAGACCTCCGGACATCAGCTCCTGGAGATAATCAACAACGTCCTCGACCTTTCGGCGATAGAGAGCGGAAAAACCACTCTTGCCAGCGAGCCGTTCGACCTGAAGGTGTTCATCGACGACACTGCGGTCACGATACGCACGCTGACCGACAAGAAGCGTCAGCGCTTCGTCGTGGAGATCTCCGAGGGGATAAACTATTCGGTAATAGGCGACCAGACGAAGCTGCGGCAGCTTCTTATGAACATACTCAGCAACGCCGTGAAATACACCCCAGACGGCGGCGAGATACACCTCTCCGTGAAAGAGCTGAACCCCGACCACCACGGCGTGTGCCGCTATCTTTTCACAGTGAAGGATAACGGAATCGGCATGAGCCAGGAATTCCTGCACAAGATATACGACCCGTTCGTACGCGCCGACGACCACCGCATAAGCGGAATACAGGGAACTGGTCTCGGAATGGCGATCGCGATAAACATCGCCCGCATGATGAACGGCGACATCGGAATAAACAGCGAAGTCGGCAAGGGTTCGGTGTTTGAAGTCACCGTCGCGCTGAAAAAAGGCGCGGAGGAGCCTGCGTACATCGGCGGCATTTCCATGGAGGAGCAGCCGCGGCGCGAGCGCATGTCGGACTATGACTTCGGCGGGAAGCGCGTACTGCTTGCGGAGGATCTCGAGTTCAACGCGGAGATCGCGTCGGAGTTCCTTGCGGAAGCGGGGCTTGTCACTGAAACCGCGTGCAACGGCGCGGAGGCGGTGGAGAAGTTCGGCAGTTCGCCGGAGGGCTACTACAGCCTTATATTCATGGATATCCAGATGCCTGTTCTGGACGGCTATCAGGCGGCGGACAAAATACGCGCTCTGGACCGTACCGACGCGAAAACCGTGCCGATAGTCGCGATGACGGCAAACGCTTTCATAGAGGACGTCAAGACCGCAAAGGAACACGGAATGAACGGGCACGTTGCAAAGCCGCTGGAGGTAAGGGAGCTTACCGCGGCGCTGAAAAAGTGGATACCCGGCTTTAAAACTAAGAATCAGAGTTGAACAGAATGAAAAGAATTGTTACGATACAGGATTTTTCCTGCGTTGGGAGCTGCTCGCTGACCGCCGCGATACCGGTGCTGTCGGCGGCGGGGGTGGAGTGCTGCGGAATTCCGACGGCGCTCCTTTCGAACCACACCGGATTCCCGACGTTTTACAGCATAGACCTCACGGATGAACTGGCTCCGATAAGCGATCAGCTCAAGCGTGAGCACATTGATTTCGACGGCGTTTACACCGGATATATTGCTTCCATCAATCAGATAGAGCACATTGAGGAGTTCATACGCCGTTTCAGGAAGCCGGGGGATCCGCTGTTCATCGACCCGGTTATGGGCGACAACGGAAAGATGTACGCGGCGCTCACCGACGACTACCCCGAAAGAATGCGGAAGTTCATCGAGGGCGCGGACATCATCACCCCGAACATCACGGAGGCATGCCTGCTGACAGGGCGCAGTTTCAATCCCTGCCCGACGCTCCATGAAACGAAGGAAATGCTCCGGGAGCTGTGCGGATTCGGAGTGAAGTTCGCGGTCATCACCGGATTTTCGGAGAAGGGGCAGCTGGGGGCGGTCGGCTGCTTTGACGGCGCCTTCACCGAGTGCCTCACCCCGAAGAAGGACGTTGCATGCTCCGGCACCGGGGACGTATTTGCCTCGGCGCTGCTTGGAGCGGTGCTGCGCGGCGCGGATTATCCGCAGGCTCTGGAGATAGCTACGAAGTTCACATATGCGGCTGTGGAGTACACCGCCGCGGCATCCGACCGCAGATTCTACGGGATACACTTCCAGCCGGTGCTCGGGGAGTATATCCGAATGCTGGAGCGCGTCGAAAAGGGGCAGTCTGATGGCTGAGCAGAAAAAGAAGGGGCTTTCCCGGCTGAATAAGGCGATACTGTTCCTGATAACATCGGCATTTTTCTTCGCGCTGATGAACATGTTCGTGCGGCTTTCCGGCGATGTCCCGACGATTCAAAAGACGTTCTTCCGGAACTTCTTTGCGCTGTTCATTGCGAGCGGCGCGATGATAAAGAACCGCTGTTCCATTATCCTGCCGAAGGGTGCAAGGTTCGACCTGTTCATGCGCGCGGCGTGCGGTTACGCCGGGGTCGTGCTGAATTTCTACGCGATAGACCGGCTGAGCATTTCGGACGCCTCGCTGCTGAACAAAATGTCGCCGTTTTTCGCGATCATCTTTTCGACATTCCTGCTGAAGGAGCGCGCTAATAAGGTACAGTGGGCGATAATCCTGACTGCGTTTATCGGCGCGCTTTTCGTTATCAAGCCGTCCTTCCAGAATGCGGAGCTGGGAGCCTCCATCGCGGGATTCTGCGGGGGAATGTGCGCGGGCGCGGCGTATACTTTCGTCCGCCGGGCAACGGGGAAGGGCGTCAAGAGTTACTATGTGGTGTTCTTTTTCTCGGCGTTTTCTACGCTTGTGGCGTTCCCGCTGATGCTGCTGGATTTCAAGGCCATGACCCTGGTGCAGACCCTAATGCTGGTAGGCTCGGGAGTCAGCGCGGCGATTGCGCAGTTCTGCATAACCACGGCGTATTCCTACGCTCCGGCGAAGGAGGTCTCGATCTACGATTATTCGCAGATAATCTTCGCGGCGCTAATCGGGTTCGTGGTGCTGGATCAGGTCCCGGACGTGCTCAGTTTCGTGGGATACGCGGTGATAATCGCAGCGGCTTTCGTGATGTTCAGATATAACAACCGGAAAACGAAGGAATGAAAAAGAGGGCTGCCGACAAATTATAATTTAGCGGCAAGCGTTCCACTCGTTGCAACCCTTAATAGGGAGTCAAGGGG
>OLSF01003078.1_pt1 | contig 11748 bp, 9 predicted proteins | sample 1672301 | NCBI WGS metagenome assembly OLSF01 (sample SAMEA3136669, study PRJEB25190) | human gut metagenome | biome: human gut; feature: human-associated habitat; material: faeces | place: Austria | collected 2013
AGGCGGCAAAGCCGCCAACGGCTGCGCAGTGAGCGCCGCTACAGACGCAATCGGTTTCTACGTTTTTATCGGCAGCCTGTGCGAATCGCAAGTGCAGCGCCGGGCATGGCTGTCTCCGCTCTTACAATTCTATCAAAATTTCGAAAGTTATAACTGATAAAAATCTAAATTTCTGTTGTTTTTTCACTTACACTCTGATAAAATAAGACAAGCCACGAAGGGAGGCCTGCCAATTGATCAAGCGAGAATCCTATATGCGCCGCATTCGTCCGTTTTTCGGCGGCGAACTGATCAAGGTGATGACCGGCATCCGCCGCTGCGGGAAGTCCGTCATGCTCGAGCTGGTGAAGCAGGAGCTGCTGGATTCCGGCGTCGGTGCGGAACAATTCATCACGCTGAATTTTGAAGACCTGCGCAATGCGCCGCTGTGCCGCTCAGAGGCCCTGCACGCAGAAATTCTACGTCGCGCGGCAGCGATCCCCGGAAAGGCCTATCTCTTCTTCGATGAGATTCAGGAGGTGCAGGAGTGGGAGAAGTGCGTCAATTCCCTGCGCGTGGCGCTGGACTGCGACATCTATATCACAGGCTCCAACGCAAAGCTCCTCTCCGGCGAGCTTGCGACCTATCTTGGCGGCCGCTATGTTGAGTTTGTCATCTATCCGTTTTCGTTTGCGGAATTTCTGGAGCTGTACCGGACGATCGCGCCGGAGGCCTCTGGGCAGCAGGCCTTTCAGAAATACCTGCTTGCAGGCGGCATGCCCTATCTTGCCAACCTGCGATACGCCGAAGAGCCGTCGCGCCAGTACCTGACGGACGTGTTCAACTCCGTGCAGCTCAAGGACGTCGTCAAGCGCAATATGGTCCGCGATGTCGACCTGCTTGAGCGCATTCTTGCCTACGTCATGGCGAATGTCGGCACGACGTTCTCCGCGTCCTCTCTCTCCCGTTTTCTGAAGAACGAGCAGAGGAATGTCGCGCCGGAGACGATCCTGAACTATCTCAAATACTGCTGCGACGCCTATCTGTTCTATCAGGTCAAGCGGCAGGACCTGCAGGGCAAGCAGGTTCTTTCCACAAATGAGAAGTATTACATTGCAGACCACGGCATCCGCGAGGCGGTGTTCGGCGGCAACCTGCGGGACATCAACCTGATCCTCGAAAATATCGTGTTTCTGGAGCTGCTGCGCCGCGGCTATACCGTAACAGTAGGCAAAACAGGCGAAAAGGAGATCGATTTTGTCTGCGAAAAGCGCGCCGAGAAGCTCTATGTGCAGGTGACGTATCTGCTGGCCACAGACGAAACGATCGAGCGCGAGTTCGGCGCATATGTCGCGATCCGGGACAATTTCCCAAAATATGTCGTCTCGCTGGACGAATTTGACCGCAGCCGCGACGGCATCAAGCACCGGAATCTCCGCGATTTCCTGCTGGCGGAAAAATGGGATTAAGCGCCACTGACCGCACATGCCATTGTAGGGGAGCGGACAGCCGGGCCCGACAATTATTCTAAAATCACCGCGCTGCCGGTTCATTTCCGGCAGCGCGGTTTTTCTCACTCGATGGATTTGAGGGATTCGGCCATGGAGATGCGGTCGATCTTGCGGATGAGGCACAGGCACACGGCCACGGCCAGCAGCAGCGTGGCGGCGAAGGCCAGCGCATAGCTCAGCGGTGTGACGTGGATGTGGAACGAGACAAGGCTGATGCGGATATTCTGCATGATGAACCGGTGCAGCGCCCAGCCCGCCGGCAGGCCGACGAGCGCACCGCAGAATGTCAGAAGCAGAATTTCGCGGAAGACATAGTTCAGCGTCTCGCGGTGGTAGAAGCCCAGGACCTTCACCGTGGCGATCTCGCGCACGCGCTCCGTGATGCTGATGTTGCAGAGGTTAAAGAGCACGACGAGCGCCAGCGCGCAGGCGCAGACCACGACGAGGCCGACGATGTAGTCCAGGCTCTTCATGGTGTTGTCCACAATGTCCTGCAGGGCCTCGGAGACCGTGACGGACGCGACGCGGGAGTTGGATGCCAGCGCCGCGCCGAGCGCGTAGGCATCGCCGTCCGTGAGGATGTAGGCCGTGCTATATTCGCAGTCTGCACCGAACAGATCCCTGTAGGTCTCCGCCGTCATGTAGGCATAGTGGTAGACATAATTCTCGAACGTCCCGGCGACGGGGAGATCGACGCTCGTCGTGTCGTCCACGGAGACCGGGAGCGTCTCGCCCACGGAGACCCCGGTATCCCGCGCCAGCGCGGCGTCGAGCAGCACGCCCTGCTGCGGCCAGGCGACGGTCCTGCCGTTCTCATGCAGGTCGATGGCCTGCGTGATGGCGGGGTCGTCCGTCGCAATGACGTTGACCTTGTTGATGCCGCTGGACGTGCGCGCCTCATAGGCCGCGGCGTGCACAAAGATGCACTGCGTCATCTCGTCCGCATATTTTTCGCGGAAGGCCTGCTGCTGCGCCTCGTCCATGGGCGAGACGAACGTGACGGCGATCTGATAGTGCGTGACGCCCCGGAACTGATCGTCCACGACGGTGGAGATGGAATCGCGCAGGCCGAGGCCCGCAACGATGAGGGCCGTGCAGCCGCCGACGCCCAGCAGCATCATAAACAGGCGCTTTTTATAGCGCACGATATTGCGGATGGAGACCTTGTGCAGGAAGGACAGGCGGTTCCATACGAACGGGATATACTCGAGCAGGATGCGCTTGCCGGCCTTCGGGGCCTTCGGGCGCATGAGATTCGCGGGGTTCTCGCGCAGCTCCGCATGGCAGGAAAGCCACGTCACGCCCGCCGAGCAGGCCAGCGCCGCCAGCACGGAGATGATGAGCAGCCAGCCGTCGAACACATAGACGATGGGTGCAAAGTCATATAGCATGGAATAGCCCATCCAGATGAACAGTGGGAAGATCCATGTGCCGAGGGCAAAGCCGAGCGCGCAGCCCAGAAGCGCCGCGCCGCCGGAATAGGACATATATTTCCACGCGATGGTGCCGTCGCTGTAGCCGAGGGCCTTGAGCGTACCGATCTGTGTGCGCTGCTCATCGATCATGCGCGTCATGGTTGTGATGCACACGAGAGCCGCCACGGCGAAGAAGAACAGCGGAAACACCTTCGCGACGCCCGCGACGATGGAGCTGTCGTTCTCAAACGAGACATAGCCCGTGTTCGTGCTGCGGTCAAGTACATAGCTCTTCGGGTGCTCAAGCTTGTCGACCTCGACCTGTGCGTCCTCGAGCTGCTGCCTGCCGTCTTTAAGCTTCGCCTCGGCATCGGCGAACTGCTTTTCCGCCTCGGCCTTTCCGGCAGCATAGTCGGCCTCGCCCTGCTCCAGCTCAGCCTGCGCGGCGTTCACGGCGGCCCAGCCCGCTGCGATCTCGCTGCGGCTGCTCTCGAGCTGCTTTTTGCCGTCCTCGAGCTTCTGCTTGGCCGCATCGAGCTCCGCTTGTTTTTCATTCAGTGTCTGCATGGCCTCGCTGCGCTTTGCATCCAGCTCCGCCTGCGCCTGCTGCAGCTGCAGATAGCCCTGATAGGCCTCGCTCTGCTCAAACTGGCGCAGCAGCAGATCCGTCGCTTCGATCAGTCCCTGCGTCAGCAGGGCCTCGGCGCTGCCCGGCTCCTGTGAGGCAAGACGCTCGGTGAGCTGGCGGCGCGTGATCTGCAGGGCCTCATACTGCACGAGGATGCCGCTGTCATCGAGCTGCTTCTGCCCGGCGTCGATCTGGGCCTGTGCAGCATCGAGCTGGTCGAGCGCGTCCTGCTTTGCCTGCGTGAAGGCGGCAAGGCCTTCGTCATACTCCTTCTGCCCGGCCTCCAGCTCCTTTTCGCCGCCGGCCAGCTGAGACTCGGCCTGCGTGAGGCGGGCACGGTTGTATTCCAGCTGCTGCGCGCCGTCGTCGAGCTGCGTGCGGGCGTCAGCAAGCTCCTGCTCGGTCTGCGCGCGCCGCTCCTGGTATTCCGCAAGGCTGTCGTTATATTCCTTCTGCGCCTTGGAAAGCGCGTCGCGCGTCTCGTCGATGATGTCGTCATAGCGCTTCTGCGCGCGCTCCTTCAGCGCGGAGGTCAGCGCAGGACGCACGGCGTCGACGGCGGCATCGTAGGCATCGGAATAGAGGTCCGTACCCTGCGTGCCGTCCAGCAGCAGGTAAATTTCCGTAAAATAGTCCATGGCGAACGCCTCAGGCTGCAGCAGCACGAAGCCGTTCAGTGTGCCGCCGCCGAGGCTCGTCGTACCGCGCTCCGCGCCGAGATACAGCGGTGTTTCCGCAAGGCCGACGATGGTGAAGGCCTTCTGCGAGAACGCATCGTTCACGGACGCGGCCTGCACCGTGAGCGTTTTGCCGAGGTCGGCCTCCGTGAAGCGGTCGGCATCGGCAAGGCACTCGTCCGCACGCTCCGGCATGCGCCCGGCCGTCAGGCTGGGGCGGTTGACCGCATCGGAGAGCGTCAGAGCCTTGAGCGTCATGCCCTCGCCGTCAAACTCGGCCGTGAGGTCGACGCTCCGCGCGCCCTCGGCAGCCCGCACGCCGTCCAGCCCGGCAAAATAATCGGCGTCCTCCTGCGTCAGGCCGAGCGTGCTGACAAGACGGTAGTCAAACAGCTCCGTTTTCTGCACATACTGCGATCCGGTGCGGAGCATGGCGGGCTGCGCGACCTTCAGGCCCGCAAAAAAACCGACGCCGAGGGCAACGATGGCGACGATGGCCAGAAACCGCCCGAGTGAATGGCGCAGCTCGCGGCGATTGTTCTTCCGCCAGGCGCTGCCCGTTACCATTCGATCTCCTCCACCGGCGTGACGTGCTCATTCAGGTGGGCATAGGCCACGGTGCCGTTGCGGATGCCGATGACGCGGTCGGCCATGGCAGTAAGCGCGGAGTTATGCGTGATGATGACGACGGTCATACCGTTCTTCCGGCTCTGGTCCTGCAGCAGGGCGAGGATCTGCTTTCCCGTGGCATAGTCCAGCGCGCCGGTCGGCTCGTCGCACAGCAGCAGGCTCGGCTTTTTTGCCAGCGCGCGGGCGATGGCCACGCGCTGCTGCTCGCCGCCGGAGAGCTGGGCCGGAAAATTCCTCATGCGTTCGCCGAGACCGACGTCCGTGAGCACCTGCGGCGCGGGCAGAGAGTCGCGGACGATCTGCGAGGCAAGCTCCACGTTCTCCAGCGCCGTCAGATTCGGGATAAGGTTGTAAAACTGGAACACGAAGCCGATGTCGCGGCGCCGGTAGTCCGCAAGCTGGCGGCGGTCAAAGGCCGAGACCTCGCGGTCGTTCAGAAAGACGCGGCCGCTCGTCAGGGTGTCCATGCCGCCGAGGATGTTCAGAAGCGTCGTCTTGCCCGCGCCGGACGGGCCGACGATGACGCAGATCTCGCCTTTTCCGATCGTAAAGCTCGCATCGTGCAGGGCACGGACCGCGCCCTCACCGGAGCCGTAAATTTTTTCCACATTTTCAAAACGGATGAATGCTTCTCCCATTCCGGGACCTCCTTCGGGTTCACCACGATTCTGTTTATGGCAGCACCGCATAAGTCAGTGAGAGCATTCGGCGAAAAATATCCGGCGAAGGCCGAAACTGCAATTGTGCGGTGTTGCCTTATTTATATATAGTATAGCGAATCGCGGGGACGGATTGCAAGCGCAGCGCACACGGCGGGCGTAAAATTCACAGAAAATTCAGGAACCGCGCGCCGGGCTTCGGCATAAGCTGGCGCGAAGGGAGGCGAAAGCATGGAGCTGCATGAATGCATCCTCACGCGGAACGACTGCTGCCGCCGCGGCACACCGCTCGTCCCGCGCGGCGTCATGGTGCACTCCACGGGCGCGAACAATCCGTATCTGCGCCGCTATGTGCAGCCGGATGACGGCGAATTGGGCAAAAACCGCTATGATAATGATTGGAACCGGCCGGGACTTCCGGTGTGCGTCCACGCATTTCTGGGCAAAAAGGCCGACGGCGGCATCGCGGTCTATCAGACGCTGCCGTGGGAGGTGCAGGCCTGGCACTGCGGCCGGTCCGGCAACCGGACGCACCTGGCCTTTGAAATTTGCGAGGACGGACTGGACGACCGGGCCTATTTTACGGCGGTGTACCGCGAAGCCGTCGAGCTGACGGCCTATCTCTGCCGCCGGTTCGGGCTGGACCCGCTGGCAGACGGCGTCGTGCTCGACCACGCGGAGGGCAATCGCCGCGGCATTGCCAGTGCCCACGGCGACGTGGCGCACTGGTTCCCGCGGTTTGGGAAGACCATGGACGATTTTCGGCGGGAGACGGCCGCGCTGCTGCGCAGGCCGGCGGAAAAGGAGGCGGAGGATTTGACACTGCAGGAGCTTGATGCCCGCATCGATGCGCGCATTCGCACCGTTCTGGAGGGAACGGGCAGCAAGGCGAGCAGCTGGGCGCAGGAGGAGCTGGCCCGCGCCATGGCGCACGGCATCACGGACGGCACGCGCCCCGGCGGCTACGCCACGCGCGAGGAGGTCGCCCTGATGGCCGAGCGCGCATATTCCGGGCGCGCATAAAATTCGGTCCCGGTGGGGAGGATATTCTCTCAGACTGTCAAAAAACCTGCCAAGCCGAAAGTTTCGGAGGGAAGAAAAGTGTGAAAGGAAACCGTCAGGGTGTCCTTTCGCGTTCCATAACCCGCCGCAGCGGCAGAATTGCAAAATAATAATACAAAATTCTATTTTGCAATTTCGGAAGCAGCTTGGCGAAAAAGCCCAAAGGGACTTTTTTGACAAGCTGATTTCCCACCGGGAAATTTTTATGGAACCCGCAGAGAATTGCGCCGTCTAATAGCCGTATTCCATTTTCGAAAGGAAATCATGAACATGAAAAAACTGACCGCACTGCTCCTTGCCGTCCTGCTTGTTTTCGGCCTTGCCGCCTGCGCAGGCTCCCCCGCCGAGTCGAACGCGAAGCCGGGCGACACAATGACGCTGCAGGACATCCTCACCTCCATCACGAAGGACGTCGCCGACCTGCCGGACACTGAGACCACGGCGCTGACGAAGGACAACTTCGAATACTACGCCTTCACCGCAATGCCCGACGGCGTCGAGGCCATTGATGCCGACGCGCTCATCAACGCCGTGCCGCACTCCGTCGTGCTCATGCGCGCGCAGGATGCCGAGACGGCCAAGCAGCTCGCCGCTGACGTGGAAGCCAACCTGAACCCGGCCAAGTGGGTATGCGTCGAGGCCGAAAAGACGGCCGTGCTCGTGCACAACTGCACCGTGCTGCTCGTCATGTCCTGGAGCGACGTGACCGACGCCCTCACCGCCAACTTCAACGCGCTCTGGAGCTGAGATGGTATTCTCCGGCGCGGTATTCCTCTATGCCTTTCTTCCGCTCACGCTCGCGGTCTACGCTCTCGCGCCGCAGCGTGGGCGGAATGCCGTTCTGCTGATCGCAAGCCTGCTGTTCTATGCGTTCGGCGAGCCTGTGTATGTATTCCTGCTGCTGCTCTCGTCCGTTTCGGACTGGGCGCTCAGCCTGTGCATCGAGCGGCGGCGCGGCACGCGGACAGCAAAGCTGGCGCTGGCGGTCTCCGTCCTTCTGAATCTCGGGCTGCTCGGCTTTTTCAAATACGCCGACTTCTTCCTGACGACGGTGAACGGCCTGTTCGGCCTTTCCCTGCCGCTGACAGGCGTGCGCCTGCCGCTTGGCATCAGCTTTTATACGTTCCAGACCATGAGCTACACCATCGACGTCTACCGCGGGCACGTCCGGCCGCAGCGGAACCTCGCGACGTTCGCCACGTTCGTCTGCCTGTTCCCGCAGCTCATCGCCGGGCCGATCGTCCGCTATTCCGATATCGAGGCCGAGCTGCACACGCGGCGCTTCTGCCTCGAGGACATCGGTACGGGCGCGCGGCGCTTTACCGTCGGTCTGGGCAAAAAGGTCCTGCTTGCCAATGTGCTGGGCGAGCTGGTGTCCTCCGCCGGGAACGCAACGGTGCTCGGCGCGTGGCTCGGGGCCGTGGGTTATCTGCTGCAGATTTATTTTGACTTTTCGGGCTACAGCGACATGGCCATCGGCCTCGGGCGGATGTTCGGCTTCACGTTCCCGGAGAATTTCGACTATCCGTATCTTGCCCGCTCCGTGACGGACTTCTGGCGGCGCTGGCATCAGACGCTCGGGCAGTGGTTCCGGGACTATGTCTATATCCCGCTGGGCGGCAGCCGCACGACCCGCGCCAAATGGATCCGCAATGTTGCCGTCGTCTGGCTGCTGACGGGCCTGTGGCACGGCGCGGCGTGGAATTTTGTGCTGTGGGGCGGCTATTTCGGTCTGCTCCTACTGACAGAACGGCTCTGGCTCGGAAAACGGCTGGCCCGTGCGCCCGCTGCCGTGCAGCATGCGCTGCTGCTCCTGCTCGTGACGCTCGGCTTCGTTCTGTTCCGCGCCGAGAGCCTGCAGGCCTGTGGGCAGACGCTCCGGGCCATGTTCGGCGGTGCGCCGCTGTGGGACGCGGACGCGCTGTATGCCCTGCGCAGCTTTGCAGGCGTGCTCCTCCTTGGGGCCGTCGGTGCAACCCGTCTGCCGAAGCGGCTATGGAAGCGGCTGGAGCCGCACCCTGTCTCAGCCGCGCTCGGACCGGTGCTGACGGGCCTGCTGCTCCTTGCCGCGACGGCCGCGCTCGTGGACGGCTCGTTCAATCCCTTCCTCTATTTCCGCTTCTGAGGTGAGCCATGAAACGCAAAGCATCCATCGCCACGGCGGCCGTGTTCCTCGCGGTGCTGTTCGGCTTTTCCCTGCTGCATCTCGCCCTGCCGGACCGGGAAGTATCCCGCAGTGAGCGGCGGCGGCTGGCGCAGCTTCCTCCCCTGTCTTCCGGCTTTTCGGACAAGCTTGAGGAATATATGCTTGACCAGTTCCCGCTGCGTGAGCAGCTGCGCACGGTCAACAGCCTCGTGCGGCTCTACGGCCTCGGGCAGGCGGATATCCACAGCATCTATCTGCAGGGCGGCGGGGCCTTCCGCATGGACGGCCCGCTGCAGGAAAAGCAGGTGCGCCATGCCGCAGCGGTCTTTTCCGCCGTGCAGGAAACCTATTTCCCGTCGCTTCCGTCGCACTATGTCATCGTACCGGATAAAAATGCCAAGGCGGAGACCAGCCGTCCCCGGCTGGACACGGAGACGATGCGCGGCATCGTGCGCGAGGCCCTGCCCGGTATGACGGAGATCGACATCTGGGACCTGCTGTCCGCAGACGACTATTACAAAACGGACCCCCACTGGCGGCAGGAGCGGCTGCTCCCCGTCGCAGCGGCCATCTGCGAAGCGCTGGGCGCGGACGCGCCGGGGACCTTCACGGAAAAAGCGCTCTCTCCGTTTTACGGCGCGTATTACGGGCAGGCGGCCCTGCCAATGGCCCCGGATACGCTGACGTACCTCGAAAGCGCCGACACGAAGGCCGCCGAGGTCACCGGCCCGGAGCTGGACGGCGCGCAGCCGGTCTACCGGCCGGAGCTGCTGGACGGGACGGACGGCTACGACGTCTTCCTCTCCGGCGCGCAGGCGGTCCTGACCGTCACGTCGCCCAACGTGCACAACGGGCGGCACCTCGTGCTGTTCCGCGACTCGTTCGGCTCGTCGCTCGCGCCGCTGCTGCTCGGCTCATTCGAGCGCATCACGCTCGTGGACCTGCGCTATATCTCTGCCGCCCGGCTGACGGACTATGCAGACCTGTCCGACGCAACGGACGTGCTCTATCTCTGCTCGACAGCCGTGTGGAACAACGGCGGCACCCTGCGGGAATGAAGGCCCCGGATTTGCCATTGCGGGGCCCCAAAGGGACCGTGGCAAGCTCGCAGCGCCCGGCCGGATCACAGGCTGCCCACAGCGAATTCGAAATTCCTTCGCACATCGTCCCGGCGGCATCCCCGCCGGGACTTTTTCCATTTACCGCACTGCATATTATTGAAAATTACGGGATGTTTTCTGTTAAATATTGACAAATAAGTTAAGACGTGATATGCTGGCCTTACCGGGGAAGGAAGGGAGTCCCCGGAATGAGCTGTTCTGTCGCCATAGAAAGTAGAATATACGAAAGGAAGAAGAGACATGAAAAAACACCGTTTGGCTCGTCTTTGCAGCATTCTTTTGCTCGCTGCGCTGTTGGTTTCTCTCACCGTACCGTTGGCCTCGGCCTATTCCGATGTGACTCGTTCTGCTTTCCCGGATTACTTTGACGCGATCAACTATGTAACCGATAATGGCCTGATGAACGGAACATCCTCCACGAAGTTTGAACCGAATTCCTTTCTCAGTCGTGCGATGCTGGTCGGTGCAGTATGGCATTCGCTCTATTAATTTTGGCGTTGAGAAAAAAAGCAGGACAATCCTCTGTATAACCGCCCTAGTCTCTGGCACACCCAATCTTGTTGAACAAGGCAACACGCTGTCTGGCTGATAAAAAGGAGGGCGCGACAATGCGAATAAGGTTGATGTTAGTTTTATTGGCGATATTGCTTATTCTTTCTTTGGTATTTCTACCGGCCTGCGCCCCAACGGCTGCTTCGTCAACAGAACCGACGGAGACGACACTGCCAGCGGATTTGCCCGTTATGACCAAAATTTGGATCACGCCGGAATGCTATCAAGCCCATCCGGAGAACGCCGTTTATAACGCGCAGGGCAATCGGCTCTGCACTGACGGCGCAACGATGGAGATTCTGGAGGCAGAAGGACCGGATATCAACGGCATGAGCAGCCAGCGACTTCCGGATACCAAACAACTGCGCTTTGTCCTGACCGGAGGGAGCGGCTGGGTCAACGTGCAGTGCGAACAGCTGTTTTTCCGCCTGAATGTGGAATTCACTTCGGAGACGGTGGAAATCCTTGTAACGGCAGACGAGGTCAAGATAGTTGGACAAGGTATGTCTTATGATGTATCGTACCAAGTTTCTTCAGAAATACAGCTTAGACTCAACTCTCTTAGAGGCGAGGACGAGACCTGCGTGCATCTCACCTGGGGCGAAGATGGCCTGCATGTTTCGACGGTCCAAACATCGAAACTTGCTATTGAGGACATGATGGGTGAACCACGAGAAATGCCACCAGGAGGTTTTGTGATCAAGTACCCGAACTCGGTGGTGGACTAAATTGAAAGCTAGAAAGATCACTGTCCAAGTCCAATAATCAATTGCAGAGGAGGCTGCACTCGTGAAATATTTTACGCCTTATAAAGCAACCGTACTTTTTGTTGCAATAGCCATTTCCTCCCTCCTGTTCGGCTGCACAAAGCAGAAATCGGAACCGATGACAAACATCTGGGTTTCTCCCTACTACATTAGTAATTGGCTATACAACGCGGAAGGCAAATACCTGCATACAGGAGATAACGGCGCGGTAACAGCGGATTCTACGATGGAAATTCTGCATGAGAGTACCTGGCCAATGGGCGTTACGGCTTCAATGCCAAAGTATCTGATTCCAGATACGGAAAAGCTGCTTTTTGAAGTCACGGCGAAAAATGCCGCGATACGGGCGGATTCCGATGAGGTTTATCTCATAGCAGAACTGGTGAATGAGGCCGATGATCAGTGGTTGGAGCTGACTGCGAACGGTTTCCGTCTGAAGGGCAAAGTAACTTCATACAACGCAAGGGGGCATTTTAAGCAAGCAGCTTTTCCAAGTGCAGACGACTTCTATTACAAACTGACCGGCGAGCAGGAGAGCGATCTGCGGGTGTACTGGCAGGACAATACGCTCCGGATCGTCTCCGAAAGTCCCGGTGAAGTT
>OLSF01003084.1_pt1 | contig 11734 bp, 5 predicted proteins | sample 1672301 | NCBI WGS metagenome assembly OLSF01 (sample SAMEA3136669, study PRJEB25190) | human gut metagenome | biome: human gut; feature: human-associated habitat; material: faeces | place: Austria | collected 2013
GCGGGCCCCCTGCTCCATGCCGAGCACCCCCTCGTAGGTAAGCAGGTTGGGATAGGTGCGGTAAAGCCCCTTGGGTGTATAGGAGCCGTGCATATCGACGAAAAGGCGGTGCCGGGCGGCGCACTTCATCACCCGTTCGTAATAGCCGACCATCCACTGGTCGCTGCGGTCCATGAAGTCGATCTTCACTCCGGGAATCCCCCACTCCTCCAGCGTCGCGAAGAGCCGGTCCATATCCTTCTCGACCGCCAACCACGTCAGCCAAAGTACAATCTGCACGTTGCGCTCCCGGCCGTAGGCGATCAGCTCCTGCAGATCGAGATCGGGATTGGGATGGAAGACGTCGGTCGTCGAAGCCGACCAGCCCTCGTCCATGATGATGTAGGGAATACCGTATCGGGCGGCGAAGTCGATGTAGTAACGGTAGGATTCGGTATTGCGCCCGGCCCGGAAATCGACGCCCGTCAGGCGCATGCCGTTCCACCAGTCCCAGCTGACCAGTCCCGGTTTCACCCAATCCCAGTCGGCGTCGGCCGCAGGTTCGGCGAGCAGCCAGACCAGCTCGTTCTCGATCAGGGCGGCGTCCTTTTCCGCAACGACCGCCACACGCCACGGGAAGGTGCGCGTCCCTTGGGTGCGGGCGATATACGGCTCCTCCGCGACGATCTTCAGACTGCGGTCGCCGGCGGGGGCATACTCCTTGGGCACACGCGGAAACAGCGATTCAAAGCCGCCCGCGCCGTCGCCCCGGACGAACATGCAGGGGTAATCGCGCACATCGGATTCGGCCAGCAGCACTTTCTTACCGCCGGGCATACCGACCAGCACGGGCAGGTAGCTCATACGGTCCGCTGAATCGTATTCCGCCGTCGCCACACGGGTATAAGGCTCCTCGTACATCGACCGGAAACCGTCCACCTCGGAAAGCCACGCTTCGCTTCCGGCGGAAAATCCCAGCCGGCACGTCTCGCCCATGACCTCGACCTCGCCCGGAAGCGATGTCACGAAACGGTAAGCCGCACCGTCGTCGAACAGCCGGAACTCCACGGCGTAACCGCCTGCGAAATTGAGCCGCACGGCATTGTAACGGTTGCGCACCGAAGCGTTCTTGGTCGGATTGCGCCGTTCGAGCACCTCGTCGGCCGACGAACGCTTCACGCTCCGCAGGCGGGGCTTTTCGCCCAGCGTCCTGTCGGCAAGCGTCAATGACAGCGTACAGTTTTCCAATATCTTGTCCTCCCCGGACCAAAGGCCGTAAGTGATCCGGTCCGAGACATCGACCGCAAGTCGGAGATTTCCGCCGGGCGACGCGGCCTCGACGGTTTTGGCTTCGGCGGCGCAGGCCAGCGTCAGCGCGCACAACAGCGTGAATAATCGTTTCATCATCATTCGGGATTAGCGGAACGCCATAAAAAAAGAGGGCCGCAGTCAGACCGCGGCCCTTCGGAAATTAACCTATTTAACCTCTATCGAATTCAGCAGATCGGTCTTGCCCTCGTTCACCAGTTTGAGAATCAGTTCGCCGAACAGCGTGTTCTGCCATGCGAACCACGAGCGGGTGAAGTCCGCGGGATCGTTCACGTTGAACGACTCGTGCATGAAGCCCGTTCCGGCGTCGGTGGTCATCAGCATCTCGACGCAGCGTTTGATCTCGGCGTCGTCCTGCGACGTGAAAGCCTTCATCATGATGCTCATCGGCCATGCCATGTCGTAACCGATATGCGGACCGCCGATGCCCTCGCCCGCCGTACCGCGGAAGAAGTAGGGATTCGCCTCGCTCCACACGAAACGGCGCGTATTCTGGTAGATCGGATCGTTCACGTCCATATCGCCCAGATAAGGCATCGCCAGCAGGCTCGGCACGTTGGCGTCGTCCATCAGGAAGCGGTTGCCGAAACCGTCCACCTCGAATGCGTAGATCGTGCCGAATTCGGGATGGTTGTAGGTCGCATACTTCTTGAGCGCGGTCTCGACCTCGGCGGCCAGCGCGGTGCACTCGGCGGCCAGCGCCGGCTCGTCGTTCACCTTGGTCAGAATCTCGGCGGCCTTGCGCAGCGAAGTCACGGCGAAGAAGTTCGACGGCACGAGGAACAGGAACGTCGTGGCGTCGTCCGAAGGACGGAACACCGAAGCGATCAGCCCCACGGGGTTCACCGGATTGCCCTTGCCCGCATTGCAGACCGTGTCGAGCTGACGGTCGGTCACACGCATGAAGGTGTAGGGACCCAGTCCCTCCTTGCGCTGCTGCTCGCGGAAGGTCTTCAGGATATTCTTGATGGCGGCCATCCAGTGCTCGTCGAAAACCGAAGCGTCGCCCGTCGTCAGCCAGTACTGATAAGCCAGCCGCAGCGGGTAGCAGAGCGAGTCGATCTCCCACTTGCGCTCGTGGAGTTCGGGGCGCATCTCGGTCTGGTCGCTCATCCACTGGTGGTCGGGATTCGGATCGTAGGGATCGAGGAATGCGTTGGCATAGGGATCGAGTTCGATGCACTTGAACTGGCGGCGGATAACGCCCGCCAGCATGCTGCGCAGGTGCTCGTCCTTATTGGCCAGCTGGAGATAGGGCCACACCTGCGCACCGGAGTCGCGGAGCCACATGGCATGGATATCGCCCGTATAAACGATCGTATCGTCCTTGCGGGCGCGGACCGTCGTGTCGAGCGTATTGGGGAAGCAGTTCTCGAACATCCACGCCAGCTTGGCGTTGGTCAGCACGCCCTTGATGCGGGCGATCTCCTGTTCCACGGCTTCCGAACGGAACAGACGTTCGGCTTCGGCGGGACGGTTCGTCGCGGCATATGCGGCCGGCGTCTGCGCTTTGGTCTTCTTGCCGGGCTTGGCCATACGCGTATTGTCGGCAGGCATCGGAGCTGCGGCTTCGCGCGCAGCGGGCTGCGGGGCTTCGGCGGGAGCGGAAAGGCTCACCGTGCGGGCCGAGACGCCCTCTGCGGCGCACACCACGGCGGCCGCAAGGCAGATGTTAAGGATTTTCTTCATTTTCATTTTGTTGCAATGTGTAAGTTGAGTATGGTTATTTTGTCTGATCCAGTTTCACGCCGCTCATGCGTCCGTACATCTCGGCCATGGCGCCCTGCGTCAGCAGCCACTTCTCGGACTGCTTGTCCGCCCCCGTAAAGTCGGTCTCGAACAGCCCCTGCGCATCGCGGGCATGCTCCCACGCATAGTCGAGCGTGCGCTGCACGTCGCCAAGGTAAGCCGCATTGCCGTCGATGGCGTAGAGTTCGGCCAGTCCGCGCACCATCACCGCCGAGAACCACACGTTGCCCTTGTTGATGATGCGGAAGGTCTCGCCGCCTTCGGGCGTGAACTCCCCGAAGAAGCGGTCGTAGCAGGCGGCCGCCGTACGCTGGGCGTCTTTCAGGTAGCTTTCGTCGCCTGTCGCCTTGTAGAGCAGCGCCCCGGCCTGCACCATCTGGCCGCTGTTGTAGGCGAACTTCGCGCGGCCGATCTTGCCGTCGAGGCCGATGTTGTCGAAATAAAGGCCGTCCTGGGGATCGAGCAGGTGTTCCTTGGTCCAAGCGTAGAGCGCCTTGCCCTGCGCGAGATAACGTTCGTCGCCCGTGGCGGCGTAGAGTTTCAGCGCGTAGACCGTACCGGGCGCGTTCGAGCAGGTATTCTTCGAATGTTTCTGCTGTTCGCACCAGTAGATGCCGCCGCCCAGCACGTCGTCCGTGCCGCTCTCGATGAATTTCCAGATCATCTCGGCTTCGGCGAGGTACTTTTTGTCGCCCGTGGCTTCGTAGATATCGCAGAAATCGATGCCCAGCCAGACGTTGTCGTCGTAAAAGCGGTCCGAAGCGGGAGCCGTATTGATATAGGAGGCGTAAGCCGCGGGCATGCGCGTCGTGTCGAGGTATTCGGCCAGCCCCGGCAGTACGCGTCCGTCGAGCACGCTGCGGTACGACGCGTCGGCTTCGAGAATCGTATTCACGGCCGAGAGGGTTCCCGAAAAGGGCCAGAGGTAGGAATAGGGATTGGGGCGCGCCTGATCCGCCGAAGCGAGGTAGCTCGCCGTATAATCCACATTGAACGGATAGTTCTCGCGCAGCAGACGGTTTTCGGCCACGCCGTAATGCGCATATATCGAATCGAGCGTCGCCTTTGCGCGATCGAGGTTGCGGGCGTCACACGCCGCGCCTCCGTTGTTGCAGCAAGCCGCGAAAGCAGACGCGGCAAAAGCCATAATAAGCAGTTTCTTCATCATTTATCGGTTATTTTGCAGGCAATACGGTTGTATACCATGTTTTCTGAACGCCGAGCGCCCGGTTGATGCCTTCGACGACCAGCGGCTCCATCCGCAAATAGCCGGAAAGAACCGGATGGCAGCCGTCTTGGGAGAACTCTTCGGACATTCCGCCGCTGCCGTTGTCGAGCGCCCGATGGTAATCCACATAGGGAATCTTCTGCTCCGCGGCATAGCGTTCCAGCATCGTATTGAGTTGTCGGACCTCCTCCGCAGGATCCATTTCGGGCCGCCACGAGAAGCGGTCGCAGGGCAGCAGCGAGCAAAGCACCACCTTGATCCCGTTGTAGCGGGCCAGATCGCACATCGAGACGATGTTGCCGAAGACGTTTTCGAGTTTTATCGGGCCGTTGTTCCGCGCGATGTCGTTGATGCCCGCCAGAATGACCACGACCTGCGGTTTCAGGTCGATCACGTCGCTGCGGAAACGGGCTAGCATCTGGACGGTCGTCTGCCCGCTGATACCGCGGTCGAGGAACCCGTTCCGTTCGAAGAAATCGGGATCGACGCGAATCCAGCCGTCGGTGATGGAATTGCCCATGAAGACCACCTCGACGGGTCGGTCCAACACGGCATTCTGAAGTTCGTAACGTCCGTACTGCGCCCAGTCCGCCGGTCCTTCGGCACGAAGCGCCGCCACGGAGAAAAGAGCCAGCGACAAGAGTACGATTTTTTTCATGCAGGTCATACGGGTTTCGGGTTTTCGCTAACAAAATTAGAAAACGCCGGGGAATCGGCAGTCCGTATCCATGAAGAAATAGTACAGATACGTGCCAAACACCCCTGAGCAGGCATTTTCGCGCTTCCGCCCCCGCATATCGGGGCGTCGGGTCCGGTTTTGCAACCGCAAAAATACGATTTTTGTCTGTTTTCAGGTCGTTTCGCCACAATATTTATCCGATTTCAGCCGTATTTTGCATAAATTTGCACAAAAGAGTTCAAACCCACACAACCGAAAGTTCCCATGATACGAAAAACCGGTCTCGTCTGGCTGCTCCTGCTGTTCTGTACGGCAGTCCGCGCCAGCAACCTGCGGCAGATATCGAGCCGCGAAGGCATCTCCAACAACGCCATACTTTCGCTGGCTCAGGACAAGCACGGATTCATCTGGGTCGGAAGCTGCGACGGCCTGAATATGTGGGACGGAGAGCGGATGCGGCTCTTTCCGAACGACTGGGGCGGAGAGACTCCGCTGTCAGGAAATCTCATCGAGGAGATCGCCGTCACCACGGACTCGCTCTTCTGGATCCGCACCAACTACGGACTGGATCTCTTCGACCCCGACAGCAAGCGGGTCGAACGCCATGCGGACTTCCAAGGGATGTACAAAATCGTGACACGGCGCAGCGACGAAGTGCTCGTCGTCACGCAGGACAACAAATTCAGCTGTTACGACCCGGCGACGCGCCGGTTCAGCTCCGTACAGCCCATGCCCGGCATCGACTACGCCGACATCCTCGACATGCAGCTGGACGATGACGGCGCCCTGTGGGTATTCTCCCGCAAAGGCATCTTCCGCATACCGGTCGCATTCCCGGACAAAAACAACGACCGGATCGGCATCGGACGTCCCGAACGGTTTCCCACGGTCTCGAATCCCGAATATGCGTTCGCCGAAAACGGCAGCGGCTTCTTCATCGACGAAAAGCACATATTCTACGAATTCGACATCCGGGAGCGCCGTCTGATCTACATCAAGGAGATGAGCGACGAGATGGCGCGCATGGGCAGCGTGTCGAGCATCGTCCGCGACGGCGGCGACTACATCGTCTCGTTCTACACCAACGGCGTCATACGGCTGCGCACCACGCCCGAACAGAGCGTGAAATACGCCACCGAGCACATCAACATCCCCTGCGGCGTCTTTTCGCTGCTGCGCGACGCCCGGCAGGAGATCGTATGGATCGGCACCGACGGACAGGGACTCTACCAGCATACGCGCAACGCCACGGCGTTCCGCTCGATCACCTTCAACCAACTGCCCTACAACCTCTCGAAACCCGTCCGCGCGCTCTACATCGACGACGAGCGGACGCTCTGGGTCGGAACCAAAGGCGAAGGCATCCTGCGCATCGCCGACTTCTACGACCGCAAGGAGTTCACCCCGGCGCACGTGCAGCAGCTCACGGCCGACAACAGCGAGCTGCTCGACAATTCGGTCTACGCCTTCGCCCGCAGCAGACGCAACCTGCTCTGGATCGGCACCGACGGCGAAGGACTGAACTACTATTCGTACGGCGACCGGCGCATCCGCACGCTCCGCACCCCGGCGCCGCTCAAATACATACACGCCCTGTACGAGACTTCGCCCGACACGCTGTGGGTGGCCACGGTGGGCTGCGGCGTATTCCGCGTGACGCTGGGCGGCACGGCGTCGCAGCCCTCGATACGCGGGGTCGAGCAACTGCATTTCAACGACGAACTGGAGATCAAGAACTTCTTCTTCACGCTCTACCCCGAAAACGGTTCGGCGATGTGGTTCGGCAACCGCGGCGGCGGCGCGGTCCGCTACGACATCGCAGGCGGCGGCAGCGAAGTCTTCAAGTTCGACGCGGGGCGCAGCGCCATCGCCAACGACATCTTCGCCATCCACCGCAGCGGCGACGGCACCATGTGGTTCGGCACAAGCGGCGGGCTGATCGAATTCCGGCGGGATTCGACCTCGCACGTTCCGGGCATCCGCAACACCGTGCACGGCATTCTCGAAGACCGCAAGGGCGACCTCTGGCTGAGCACCAACCGCGGTCTGGTGCAGTACTCGCCCCACACGGGCTACGTGGTGACCTACGGCTATTCGTACGGACTGAACACCATCGAATACAGCGACGGGGCCTGTTTCGCCGACCCCCGGACGGGCACCCTCTTCTTCGGCGGCATCGACGGACTGGTGACAATCGAAGATACGGGCTTCCGCGAGCAGGAGTACAATCCCCCGATGCTGTTCCGCGACATCCGGCTCAACGACGGCATCCGCAACATCGGCGACATGCTCTCCCGCGACGGCGTGCTGACGCTCAGACACGGACAGCGCATCTTCGAGATCACGGTCTCGGCGCTCGACTACGTGAACGGCAGCAACTACAGCTATTACAGCCGTCTGGACGGCTACAACGACCAGTGGACCGGTGCGTCGTCGCAACTCTCGTTCGCCGACCTGCCGGCCGGCACCTACCGGCTCGACGTGCGTTACCGCAACAACATCACCGGGGCCGAAAGTCCGGTCTATTCGCTGCCGATACGTCTCAAACCGGCGTGGTATGCGACCGCGGCGGCCAAATGTCTCTACGTGCTGTTGCTGCTGGCCGTAGTCGGGGGCGTCATCCGCCATTACCTGCTCCGCTACCGACGCAGACGCGCCGAGAAGCTGCAGCGGCTCGAAATCCGCCGCAAGGAGGAGGTTTACGAATCGAAGATGCGCTTCTTCTCGAACATCACGCAGGAGCTGTCAATGCCGCTGACGATGATCTCCGCTCCCTGCCAGCAGATACTCGCCTACCGCAAGGCGGACCCCTATGTGCTCAAATACGCGCAGACCATACGGCAGAACGTCTCGAAGCTCCACGACCTGATCTACATGCTCCACGAGTTCCGCGGCATCCGCACGGGGCAGAACGACGAAAGCGAAAACATCGAGCTGGTTCCCGTGGCCGAGATCGCGCAGAGCATGGTCGAGACCTTCGGCGAATATTCGCAGCAGAACAGCATCCACTGCCAGCTGGACATCGAGCGCAACCTCGTGTGGCCTACCGACCGCGACGGACTTTCGACGATCCTCAACACACTGCTGTCCAATGCCTTCAAGCATACGCCCTACAACGGCGCCGTAAGTCTCACGATCCGCAGCGACAGCGGCAAGCTCCTCATCTCGGCCTCCAACGACAGCGTGGGCGTCAATCTCGAAGACATCGAAGCGATTTTCGACCGCTACCGCGTACTCGACTATTTCGAACGCAAGAGCGAGCGTGGTCTCTCGTTTCAGGGCGACCTGCGTCTGGCGATCTGCCACAGCATCGTGGTCCGCATGCAGGGCGAAATCAAGGTCGAAAGCACTCCCAACGCGCAGACGACCTTCACCGTACTGCTGCCGCAGCTGAAAGTCACGGCCGAAAACGCCCCGGCCGCAGACAACATCGTACCCGCGTCCAAAGAATACGGACTGCCCCTGCCGACCGTGACGCGGCGCGAATTCCCGTTCGACAAAAACCGCAGGACGGTGTTCATCGTCAACGACAATTCGGAGATCATGAATTTCGTGGCCGAGCTTTTCGCCGCGGACTATAACATCAAGATGCCGTCGGGCAAAACCGAGATGATCGAGCTGCTCAAGCAGATGCACCCCGACATCGTCATCTGCGACGCCCTCTCCGAGCAGTCCGACTGCCTGTCACTCATCCAGTTCATCAAGCAGGGCAAGCTGACCTCGCACATCCCGGTCATCCTGCTCTCGACGGCCCAGCAGATCGACGAGCGCATCAAGGGCGTGGAGTCGGGCGCGGACATCTGCCTGACGCTTCCGTTCAACGTCGAATACCTCAAAGCCGTGGCCGAGCAGCTGCTCCGCCGCAACCGGTCGCTCAAGGACTACTACAAGTCCTCGATCAGCGCCTTCGAGCTTTCCGACGGGCGCATGCTCCATCAGGACGACAAGGAGTTCATCGACCGGATGCTGAAGATCATCAACGACAACATCTCCAACACGGAGATCTCGACCAAATTCATCGCCGACGAACTGGGCGTGAGCATCCGCAACCTCTACCGACGGCTGGAGGGCATCCTCAACCAGACGCCGACCAACATCATCAAGGAGTACCGGCTGGCCAAGGCCGAACAGCTGCTCACGACCACGAAGCTCTCGATCGACGAGATCATCTACAAGGCGGGCTTCGTAAACCGGGGCACCTTCTTCAAATGCTTCTCCGCCAAATACGGCTGCACGCCCAAAGTCTACCGCAAGGAGAAACTCTCGCAGATCCGTCAGGAAGTGGGCGAAGAGAGCGAAGATGCCGCAGACCGGTCGGCGTAACGTCCGGCGGAGTCCGGCATAGTATCCGGCGAAGCTCCGGCATAACAGCCGCCACAGCCACGACACGGCATCCGGCGAAGCTCCGGCATAACAGCCGCAACAGTCACGACATCGCATCCGGCGAGGCTCCGGCATAACAGCCGCCACAGTCACGACACGGAATCCGGCATAACATCCGGCGGAGCAGATCAAACGAAGAAAGAGCGGGCCGAAACCCGCTCTTTCTCTTTGCCTGTCCTGAGGACCTTGCGCCCTACTCGATCAGCAGCGCCATGGCCTCGATCATCGTCGAAGCGCTGACCTGCTCGTTCAGACGGCCGTCCCACGAAGATCCCGGCTCGCCCCAGAATCCGCCGAAGAACCACTTCGATCCCTCCGACTTGTCCACGCCGTCGCGCCAGCAGACCAGCCCGTTGTAGATCAGGAACTCCTCGATCTCCCGGCGCAGCCCCGCATCGGCCTTATCGACCGAAGCGTCCTTCCAGACGTTCATCGCATAGCGGACGAAAATCCCCTTGAAAAGCGCGTTGTCACCCGAACCTTCGTTGTTCAGCACCCCGTTGGTCACCATCGACTTCATGGTGTAACGCGCGGCGCGCGCGGCGTCGGTCATGTATTTGGCGTCGCCCGTGGCCTTGTAAAGCTCGTGCGCGGCGCCCATGAACGTACCCTGATTATAGGTCAGCGCGCCGCCGTTGATCACGCCGTTCTTCATGTTGTCGGACACGGCGCCCGTCAGCGGATTGTAGAGCGTCGAGCTGAGCCAGTTGTAAATCTTCTTCGCATCGGCCAGATACTGATCCCTCTCGGCTCCTTCGGGGCTGTTGGCCCACAGGCGCATGGCGCAGAGGGCGCCCGGACCGTTCGAGCAGGCGTTCTTGCTGTTCTCGGCGTCGAAGCTCCAGCGGATGCCGCCGCCGTTCTCGTCTTCGGTCCAGCGGGCGATCACTGTCTCCTCGTAGGTCTTGCGAGCGGCGTCAAGGTACTTCTGCACTCCGGTAGCCTCGTACATGCGGATCAGCGTCAGGATGATCCACTCCGAGTCGTCGGTGTAGGCATTGCCGAAACCGTAAGTTCCCCAATAGCTGTTGCCGTAGTTGTTGCCCTTGTTGTCGTACCATTTGGACATGTAGCCGGCATAGGTGCTCCGGCGGGCATCGCCTTCGGGAATACGCAGGTAAGCGTCGATGAGCACGTCCATCGCATGAGCCTGCGGCCAGTAGCAGTAGGTCGATTCGTTCGTGCGGTCCTGATCGGTATACCAGAAGGTGCCGCGGTCGGTATTCATGAAATTCTCGATCAGCTTCTCGTCGATCTTGTCGGCATGGGCGGTCCAGTCCTCCCCGTAAGCGGGTTCGAGCTTCTCGGCCGGATCCACCACCTCTTTGCCGTAGTATTTGTCGTCCACCTCGCAGGCTCCCAGCAGGGTCGCCGCGGCGGTAAGCGCTAAAATGTATTTTTTCATAAGTCTGTCGTTTTTTACCGGGGGGGGGCACGCCTTGCGGAGCGCGCCTCCCCCGGAGAGTTGGTTAATCCAGATACTCGATATAGTTGTAGTAGTGCTCCGTATCGGGACTCATGTTGAGCTTGATGTTCACCCGCTTGGAGTCGTTGCCGCGGTAGGCGTGGAGCATCTTGAACGCGCCGGCATCGTCGCCGTTCACATCGGCGATCGGCCAGAATACGCGGAAGCGCGAATCGTTCTCGGCAGGCTTGGAATTCAGGTCGCCCGTCATGCCGGGATTGGCGCCGAACTTGGTCTTCACGCCGTCCACCTCGGCCCAGAAGAAGTAGCGGTCGTCGTCCCAGTCCCTCAGATAGGGCACCACGCCTGCGGCATACCAGATGCCGTTGCCCTGATAAGGCAGCTTGATCTGCTTCTCGGTATGCTGGGTCTTGACGTTCGGCGAGAGGTAACGCATGTTCTCGATCTTCTGGAGCTTCGCCGTGCCTGCGCCGAAGTCGAGCAGGATGTAATAGATGGCCTCTTCGGACGAAACGACGCTTGCGTCGCTCTCCCGGATCGCACCGCCTTCGACGACGAACTTGCGCGCATCGGCCGTATCGCCGTCGGTGAAGTTGTACCCTGCGGCGTCAGTCGTCAGCTTGGTGAAAATCTCGAACTTGCCAGCGCCCAGCGCCTTGAGGGCCTGATAGCCGGAACCGAACTCCGAAGCGGCGCCCGTGATGTAGGCGGCGGTCGGAATACCCTTCATGCGGGTAACCGTGAGCTTGCGGCCGGAGGAGAGCGCCGTCCACGAAAGCAGTTTGCTCTCCACGGCCCAGTACAGGTCGCCCGTGCCTTCGGCGGCAATGCCCGCGGCATCGGCGATCGACTCCAGCTCGGAGAAGGAGACGTCCACGGAGCCGTTATACTGCGCCTCCTTGCGGCCGACGGCCTTTTCCAGCGCAGCGTCCGAATAGAAGACCAGCGTATAGCTCGTCAG
>OLSF01003087.1_pt1 | contig 11717 bp, 4 predicted proteins | sample 1672301 | NCBI WGS metagenome assembly OLSF01 (sample SAMEA3136669, study PRJEB25190) | human gut metagenome | biome: human gut; feature: human-associated habitat; material: faeces | place: Austria | collected 2013
GACGAAAAATTTGACGACGCATCTGTCGCACAATCTTTGTGCGGTATTGCCATAATGAAAAGGCACAGCTTCCGAAAAAGCTGTGCCTTTTGTCATATCATGAAATGGTTTGCAAATGATTGTAAAGACAGGTTCTGAGATCAGCCGTTGTACGGCAGCGTCTTGACGAGGTTTACAATGAACTGCATCAGAACAGTTGCGTCATCAGAGCTGATTTCGCCGTTGCCGTTGCAGTCTGCATTCTTGTTCGCTGCGGTGTCCAGCTGTACCGAACCGGCAACTGCCTTGTTCAGCAGAACACAGTCGGTAACATCTACACGGCCGTCCAAATTGACATCGCCGTACAGAACGACACCGACAGGAACCGTTTCAGTTGTACCGCTGTTGCTGCCTTCTGTAGTCTGAGTGGTATCCGTTGCCACCGGAACGGTGGTGTCTGTTGCTACCGGAACTTCGGTATTTGTAGTCGTGATCGGATCCAGCGAATCAAATGTGATGTCGTTTGCGTTTGCGTAGTCCTTTGCGGCAGTGCTCTCATTGCCGGTAATGGTCATATCATTGCCCTTTACAAGCGTATCCTTTTCCACTTTGTAGCCGAATGCATTGCTGCCGATAGAGGAAACGTTTTTCGGAATGGTGATATTTGTGAGAGAATCGCAGTCTACGAATGCACACTTGTCGATCGATTCCAGAGAATCCGGAAGCTGAATGCTGCTCATAGAAGTGCAGCCGCCGAAGGCGTACTGTCCCACCTTTTTAACGCTTTCCGGAACGGTAACATTGTCCAGTTTATTGCAGCGGTAGAACAGGTAGTTATCCAGATTGGTAACGCCGTTGCCGATGGTGACATCGGTCAGGTTGGTATTGTTGTAGAATGTCCACTTGCCGAGATCGGTCACAGAGTCCGGAACAGTGATTTTGGTAACATTGGTGCACTCTGCAAAGGCACTCTGTCCCAGTTTGGTGACGGTATCCGGAATGTTGACTTCTGTCAGACTGGTGCAGCCGTAGAATGCAGAAGCACCGATCGAGTCAACATTTGCTCCGAACTTGACATCATTCAGGCTGGTGCAGCGATAGAACAGGTTGTCACTGATCTTGGTCAGAGAATCCGGCAGGACAATGCTTTCCAGAGAACCGCAGCTGTAGAATACGATCTCGTCCATCTGCTTCAGTGTCTGCGGCAGTGTTACGGATTTCAAGTTGCTGCAATAAGCGAATACGCCGGATTTGATCGTGGTGATGCTGTCCGGAATTTCAATGCTTTCCAGACCGCTGTATGCAAAGGTGTCCTTTCGCAGGGAAGTCATGCCGGAGGACAGCTTGACAGTTTTCAGATTCTGGCAGTGGCTGAATGCTGCTGTTGCAACATTAGTCACACTGTCCGGCAGTTCGATAGAAGACAGACCGGAATAAGTAAAGGCATTTGCGTTGATTCTGGTGCAGGAGCTTTCGGGGAACTGCACAGTGTCCAGACTTGAACAGCCATAGAATGCATTGGAACCGATGCTCTGTACGCCTTCTTCCAGAACGACAGTTTTCAGCTTTGCACAGTTTGCAAACATGGTAGAGCCAATGGAAGTCAGATTTCCGGGAATCGTGATGGATTCCAGAGATGCACAGTAGGAGAATGCATCGTCACCGACAAAGTACAGGCTTGCCGGCAGCTTGATGTCTGTCAGGTTGGAGCAGGAGCAGAACGCACCGCCGTTAATGGAAGCCACGCTGTCCGGCATGCTGACGCTGGTCAGATTGGTACAGCCCAGAAATGCGTTTGCACCGATGCCCACCATACCGTCCGGCATGGTGACGGTCTGCAATTCCTTGTTGCCATAGAATGCAGCCGCAGCGATAAAGGTTACCGGATAATCTTCTTCGTCCTCTTCGTCATAAATGGTATCCGGAATCACCAGATCAGTGGTGCCCGGTGCACAGCCGGTGATCTGTGCCTTTTTCGATACGATCTTGTAGTACAGCTTGCCGTCCTGTGTCGGTTTGCCGTCCGGAATCTCAACGTCGGAATCTTCCGCATAATTCGGTGTGGGAATGGTTTCCAGACCGCCGGCAGTGCCGCTGATCGCTGCTTTCACATCTGCTGCGATCTGTGCATCGACCTGACTGGACGGCATCGGTTCTTCCAGTTCCGGCATCACTGCCGAGATCACCGTGTCGGCGGCACTCTGAGGTGCTGCATAAGCGGTCGTGCCCAGACAGCAGGGAATCAGTGCCGCAATGGCGACGATGCCTGCAATAGTTTTTCTCCAATTTGATCTCATAAGAATAAGCCCCTTTCAGTGCATGAGTATACATACGATATTTCTTACATTATAATCGATTTTATCCCTCTTGTCAATAGCCTTTTTGTAAAATTTGACAACGTTGTTTTTGTGAGGAATGACGGAAACACCGGCTGTCTTACAGAATTTTTCCGTAAATTCTTGTAATTTTGGCAATTTTGCAACGAAATAGAAATCAAATCTGCAATCCGAAAAATGGAAAAATATGTTTGACTTTTTGTGGCATTTGTGCTATAATATTAATGTATGACTTTAGATAAAAAACGCCTCCGGAAGTGCTTTCCGGAGGCTCTGAAAGCAGCGTCATGTCAGTCTGTCAGGTAGGTTCGGCGTGAGGCTGCCTGCATAGAGAGGAAGCGATGTTTGTGCAGAACCCAAACACGAATCGATACCGTTGCCTTAGCTTTTTACTGGCGGGCATGATGGCTGTGACCAGCCTGCCGCTGCCGGCATTTGCAACAGATGCGGCGGGGGAGGAGATCGCCATTTCGGCAGAACGATTTCCGGACGAGCGGTTCCGGAACTACATTTCCGAACAGCTGGACAGCGACGGTAACAACATGCTGTCCGCGACGGAATGCAGCGAAGTCGTTGATCTGAATGTATCCCAGCAGGGCATTGCCGATCTGACGGGGATCGATGTCTTTTCCAAATTGCAGCATCTGGATTGTTCCGGAAACACGTTGTCGACATTGGATATTTCCGGTGCTGCACAGCTGTTGCAGCTGAATTGCTCTGCGAATCCGGATTTGTCTGCACTGAAACTGCCGGAGAAAAACGGTGCGTTTTCCTTTTTGGTGATGTTGGACTGTAGTGACTGTGCTCTGACAGAACTGTCGCTGGATTCCTACGCCCTTTTGGGAACGCTGGACTGCTCCGGCAATCAGCTGGCAGCACTGGATATTTCTGCAAATTCCAATTTGCGGACTGTGGACTGCTCCGGCAATCAGCTGACTACGCTGGACGTTTCTGCGAATTCCAATTTGCAGACTGTGGACTGCTCCGGCAACCAGCTGACTACGCTGGACGTTTCTGCGAATTCCAATTTGCAGACTGTAAACTGTTCCAATAATCAGCTGGCAGCACTGGACGTTTCTGCGAATTCTAATTTGCAGACTGTGGACTGCTCCGGCAATCAGCTGGCAGCACTGGACGTTTCTGCGAATTCCAATTTGCAGACTGTAAACTGCTCCAACAACCAGCTGACTACGCTGAACTTTTCCCAGAATGCCAAGCTGGAGGAAGTGGACTGCTCCGGCAACCAGCTGACAGAACTGGACGTATACAATGCCCTTCTTCAGAAACTGGACTGCTCGGAAAATGCCCTGTCGTCCCTGTTCCTGTCGGAGTGTTCTGCTCTCCGCGAACTGGACTGTTCCCAGAACCAGCTGGTGGAACTGGACACCACCGGACTGACGCTGGAAATACTGGAAACTGCCGGCAATCAGCGTGCCATTGTGCCGCAGCCGGAACGGGCGGGAGCGTACAGCTATGACCTGAACAATCTGCCGGAACTGGAACAAGACCGCATCACCGGCTGGGAGAACGCTTCTGTGAAGGAAGATGCCGCCAATGTACTGCAAATTCCGGCAGACACCGAACGTGTGTCTTATGGCTACCGGCTGGACAGCCAGCAGGCAGTGCCGGTGGCAACGTTCACCCTGACATTGCAGCCGGACGAAGCGTGTTATTTGCAGCTGAACGAGGAGCATTTTCCGGACGCAGCATTCCGGAGCCTTGTCCGCGACAGCTTTGACACTGACGGAAACAGCTGGCTCTCGCTGGCGGAACTACAGGCAGCCAAGACCCTGACGATTTCCGCAGACAGCGGCATCACAGACCTTACCGGAATGGAACAGCTGTGCTGGCTGGAGAATTTGCAGTGCAGCGGAATTTCTTTAGAACGACTGGACGTTTCCGGATTTTCCGCTTTGAAGATGCTGTCCTGTGACGGCTGCGGGCTGAAAGAACTGCTGCTGCCGGAAGAATCCTCGCTGGAGGTGCTCTCCTGCAAACAAAACCAGCTGACCTCTCTGGAACTGAGCAGGCAGAGCAACCTGCAAGAGCTGTTCTGTGCGGACAACCAACTCTGTGCCTTGCAAATCGACGGCACGAAACTGGCAGGCGGCACAGTGTTTGCTGATGGAAACGTGACTGCGATCTCGCCGGATATTCTGGGACAGCTGGACTTGTCCCAACTGTCCGGCTTCTCCGCAGAGCAGGCAGAGAACTGGACAAACGGCACGGTGCAGGACGGTGTTCTGACGGTGGCAGACCTTAGCCAGCCGGTGACCTATACCTATTATCTCGATGCCGCCAGAACCCAGACGGTGCAGTTTACCTTACAGCCAGAGGAACTGCTGCTGCCTGTTGATGCAGTACATTTTCCGGACAGTGCATTCCGCAGCTATGTACAGGGACTGGACACCAATGCCGACGGCAGCCTTTCCCGCGGGGAACTGTTTGCCGTAACAGAAATGCTCATCGGCGGGAAGTCTATCTGGGATCTGACCGGAATCCAGTATTTTGTCCGGCTGGAAACGCTGGACTGCTCCGCCAACAATCTGCGGAAGCTGGATCTGACAACGCTTTCTCAACTGAAAACGCTGAACTGTTCCAGTAATAATCTCTCCTCGCTGGTACTGCCGGAGAACAGCCTTCTGGAGGAACTCCGCTGCTCCAGCAACAGCACATTGCAGGAACTCTCTGTTGCTTCTCTTTCTCATCTGCAAGTGCTCTACTGTGCCCAGTGCCGCCTGAAAACGCTGGATCTGACGAATTCGCCGGAACTGACGACATTGAACTGTTCGCTGAATCAGCTGACTTCGCTGGAACTGGGCGGACTGTCCCAACTGACCACGCTGAATTGTTCCATGAATAAGCTGACTGCTTTAGACTTATCAGCTCTTTCCGTACTGAGATCCCTGAACTGTGCCAGCAACCAGATTCCGGCACTGGCGGTGGAACAGTGTCCGGAACTGGCTACACTGAATTGTTCCAACAACCAGCTGACCGTGCTGAAAACCGAGTCGCTGCCGAATCTGGAATCGCTGGTGTGCATCAACAATCAGCTGACTGCACTGCAAGCAGCTGATGGCGTGACACTGCAAAAGCTGAGTGCGGCACGCAACAAATGTACTGTTGCAATGGACAGCCTGAACCGGATCCGCTTTGCAGATCTGGCGGAGAACTTTCAGCCGTCCCGCGTGGTACAGGGCAGCATTACCAATGGTGAGGCAGGTGCAGGCGGTATCTATGTCACGGACCCCAGCTGGAGTGTGTCATATCAGTATCAGGTGCAGGCAGATGATCCGGACAGCGTGATCACATTTACACTGGTGCCGCAGGCAGTGGAGGAAACGGGTGTGCCCATTGATGCAGAGCATTTTCCGGACGAAAATTTCCGCCGTATCGTTGTCCGGTATGACACCGACAGTGACGGACTGCTTTCCCGGTCGGAACTGAAACAAGTCACAGAACTGGACGTTTCGGTCAACGAGATCGCCGACCTGACCGGCGTGGAATACTTTACAGCACTGCAAACGCTGGACTGCTCCAATAATAAGCTGACAACAATTCCCCTGCGGACGCTGGGGCAGCTGGAAAAGCTGAACTGCAACAATAACCAGCTGACCACGCTGGATTGCTCTGCCAATACATTGCTGAAGGAACTCAGCTGTGCATCGAACCAGCTGACGGCGTTGGAACTCTCCAAATTGACGGAACTGACGAAACTGGCGTGCGAGGGCAATCAGCTGACTGTGCTGGAACTGGGCACACTGACACAGCTGCAAACGCTGGACTGCTCCGGCAACCAGCTGACCACACTGGACGTTTCGGCACAGAAACAGCTGGAAACGCTGCGGTGTATGGAAAATCACCTGATCGCACTGGACGTGACCGGCTTGTCGAAATTACAGCAGGTGGAAGTGATCGACAATACCCGAAGCATACCATTTAACGCCATGGGACAGGTAGATCTGTCTGTCCTTGCAGACGGTTTCCAGCCGTCAAAGGTGCAGCCGGATATGTGGCAGAATGCCACCTGTACGGAGAATGTGCTGACAGTGAACGACCGTTCGCAGGAGATACGCTATGCGTACCAGATCGATGCCAATGATGCCAGCCGGACGATATCGTTCACATGGATCCCCGCAGTCATGGAAGAAGATGCCGTTGCCATTGATACAGAGCATTTTCCGGACGATGTGCTTCGTGCTTACGTGCTGCAATCTCTGGACAAAAACGGGGACGGCATGCTGCAAATTTCCGAGCAGAAAGCGGTAACACAGCTGGACATTTCGAACTGCGGCATTGCCGACCTGACGGGGATTTCTTACTTCCCGAATCTGGTGCAGCTGAACTGTGCAGGAAATTCGATCTCCGATCTGTCCGGAATTTCCGAGAAATTGGAGGTGCTGGACTGTAGCAATACCGCACTGCGGGAACTGAACCTGACTGGCTTCTATCGGCTGACAGAGCTGCATTGCCGCGGCTTGCATCTGCGAAGCCTGAACGTCAATGTTCTGCCGGAACTGCAATTGCTGGACTGCGGGGAGAACGAGCTGACTTCTCTGTATCTGTCCAACCTACAGCTGGAAAAGCTGATTTGTGACAACAACCAGCTGACAACCTTGGATCTGTCCCGCTGTACGGCACTGAAGGAAGTGGACTGCCGCAAAAATCAGCTGACAGGCTTCACGTGGGGAACGGTTTCACTGCGGGTGCTGAACTGTGCGGAAAATCAGCTGAATTCTCTGAACATCAACAATCAGCAGGCTCTGGAAGAACTGGATTGCAGCGGCAACCAGCTGGGCTGGCTGATGCTGACCAATCTGCATCAGCTGGATATGCTTTACGCCGGCAGCAATCCGCTGCTGGCACTGAACCTGTCGGAGCAGGCACCGATGACTGTCTGCGATCTGCAAAATTGTGTGGCTCTGAAAAAGCCGTCCTGCAACAGAAAAGATCTGTATCTGGAACCGACGCAGTGGAGCGGGTTCCGGTTAGACCTTGTACAGACGTGGAACAATGCCGAATGCAGCGGCACAAAGGTTTATATAACAGATCCGCTGCAAAATATCACTTATACTTATAACACAGGAAATCCCAATGTGACTGCATCTTTCACCGTGCAGCTGCAAGACATTCCCATGAACATCGTCGATGTGACGCTGGAAAATGAGAAGAACATTTTCTATACCGGCGAACCGCTGACACCGGACGTGATCGTAGTTGCAGGAGGCAACGAACTGAAACAGGGCACGGATTACACGCTTTCCTATGAGAACAATCTCAACGCCGGCAGAGGAACGATTCTGGTCAGCGGGGCAGAGGGCTCTCTCTGGTCGGGCAGCGTATCGCTGGAATTTGTCATTGAAAAAGCAGTGCCCAAGGTGACTGTGATATGGGACGATTCCGCGGAATATACCGAAGGCGATGACGTGCCGCCGATACGGCTGGACACTGCCAATACCGAGGGTATTCTGATGTGGACGGCAGACACACCGAGCACTTTCAAAGCCGGCAGAAACCAGCTGCAATGGAAGTTCGTTCCCGCGGACAGTTCCAACTATGAAACCGCGATCGGCACCATTGTCGTTTCTGCCAAGGAAAAGCCGGTCACAACAACGGAAACCACAACGACGACGACTACGACAACCACCACCACAACAACGGAAACCACCACCGAAACTACTACCACAGAAACGACCACCACAGAAACCACTGCGACTACCACAGAAACAACCACCGAAACTACGACGGAAATGACAACCACCACCGCAGAAACGACTGTAACTACTACCACTACTACCACAGAAACGACTACCTTGCTGACGACTACAGAAAGCACCACTGCGAAAACCACGGAGTCGACTACGGCAACGACAACCACCGATGAAACGTTTACGAAAAAGCCGATCACCACGACAACGACTATGACGACTACTACCGAAGGAACGTTCACCAAGAAGCCGGTCACGACTACCACGACTGCGACAACTACCACAGAGGAAGCATTCACCAAAAAGACAACGACAACCACGACAACAACAACGACTACTACTACCACTGCCACCACAACAACCACTACGACTTCTGCCACAACGACAACGACAACTACCACAACGACTACCACGACAACGACGACGACTACTACAACCACGACAGAAACCACGACTACGACGACCACCACAACTACGACTTTTACAACTACGGAAGAAACGACCACCACGACCACCACAACAACTACTACGACAGAAACAACCACGACGACTACAACAGAGAGCAGTACCACGGAAACCACGGAAAGCACCGCAACGTCTACGATTCCCATTCTGACGACGGAAGCAACGACGACTGCGGAAACCACGTCGGAAACCAGTACTGCCACCAGTTCCGGAATTACCACCAACACCACCGCAGCCACCACGACAACTGCCACTGCGACGACGACCAAGCAAATTGTTTTGCCGCGTACCCGTGGTGATGCCAACATGGACGGCGAGGTGGATTCGCAGGACGTTTTCGAACTGCTGCTGTATATTGCGAGAACAGCTGTGGGCGAAAAGGATGTGGTTTTCCACGAGGATCCGACCGTCAACCGCTGGCTGATCCTGATGATGGACATCAACAATGACAATAAACTGGATTCGCAGGATCTCTACTATTTGCTGCTGTACATCGCAATGCATGGAGCCGGAATCAAGGCAACATGGAGTGACGTTCTGAAAAACTGATCGTATATAAAAAAATCCGCCTGAAGTGTTTTCTTCAGGCGGATTTTTGTTGTTTAGGCAATACCGCACAAAGATTGTGCGACAGATGCGTCGTCAAATTTTTCGTCAGATGAAACAAAAAGCGGAGTGAATACTGGATGTATTCACGAGCATTTTTGTGAAATATGACGGGAAATTTGCAAGCAGATTGCGTGCAAAGCCGTCAGGCGGGCTTTATTCAGTGTTTCCTTAATAAGCGGCGGTTGTAGTGCCGGTTTCAGATGCCGGTTCTGTAGAACCGCTGTCCGGCGTGACAGCTCCGTTTGTCAGGGTGATGATAAAGCCGCTGCTGTTGTCACCGGAAACGGTGTAGACCGCATTTTCCGGCAGGGAAACTGTTGTGGTGCCGCTGGCATCTGCGGGAACGTAGTAGATCGTGTAAGACTGTACGCCGTCAGAATATGCCAGCCCGCCGGATTCCATGGTGTAATTCCGGAGATAGTCCAGGTATTCCTCCAGACAGAAGTTGTTTTCGTGCATGATCGCCGCATGAATCTTGCCTACATACCGGAAGTGATGCGGGGCGTAGGGTGTGCCGGTGGTTTCTGTCTTGTCGCTGGGATACCGCAGAATGAAGCCGTATTCCCACGAGTTCGTCACCATCCACTCATTGCGTTTGGTGATGTAGGGAACAACTTCGCCGGTGCTGGTGATCAGACCAATGTCAAAGCCGTAGCCGCTGCTGCGGTCAGGGAGAACATTGGTATAAATGGAGGTGCTGCTCAGTGTGGTGTCCAGCGTGCTGTAAACCTGTAGATTGGCATAGCCGTTTGCAGCGGCGTATGCATCGAACAGACTGCACAGCGGCTCCGTGATTTCCGACTGCATTTGCAGGGAAGTATCTCTGGGCTTGACGTTGGTGTCCGTCACGGCGGAAAAGTCCGTCCATGCCTGTGCACCGGCATAGGGATGTGCGGCATCTACCAGAATCAGAGAGCCGTTTGCCTCATCGGCTGCGGTCAGCTGTAGTACTGTTCCGCTGGGTTGTGTTGCTTCGGTGGTATCAGCGTTTTCCTCTCCTGCGGAAGAAGTGTCAGAGGCGGACGGCGTAGAAGCAAATCCGCCCGCGCCCACAATATTTTCGGGAACATTCTGCAAGAAAACGCGGTAAAATGCGTCCAGTGCGAAGATCCCGACAATCAGGAGCACTAACGCAAGGAGAAAGCCGGCGGGACTCATGTGTCTTTGTTTCCGTTTGCTCATAGCGTGGAACCAGCCTCCTTTCCTGTGAAAGCTGCTGTTTCGGTTATGCAGCCGGCACAGCAGTATCAGTAGTATCGGTGAACGTGTCTGTAGGGTCCACGGCAGAACCGTTTTCATCGGTTTCCACTGGGCTTAGGTCTGTCGGCATAGGATAGCCGTTGTGGATCAGACCATAGATCGCAAAGGTATCGAATACGGCTCTCCAATAAGTAGGGCCTTTGGCGGTGACAGCGATAAAATGCTTGCCCTCGGTGTCAGTGGCATAGCTGACCAGACAGTTGCCTGCCTCATCAGTGTAGCCGGTCTTTCCGGCATCAATGGAAATGCCGGTAACTTCGTTGCCGTACATGCGGCTGTACATGGTGCTCTCCAGCAGAATGCCTTCCGGGTGCTGCTCTGTGGCAGTGGTGGTGTACTGATAAGTGCCCAGAATTTCGCGGCAGGTATCATTTTCCATGACCGCAGACATCAACATGGCAATGTCTGTGGCAGTGCTGTAGTGGTTGGGGTCGTAAAGTCCGCTGGCGTTGGTGAAGTGGGTATTTTTCAGCCCCAGCTCCTCCACCTTTTCGTTCATCAGCTTGACGAATTCGTCCTCAGAGCCGCAGAGATAAATGGCGATCGCGGTGGTAGCATCTGCACCGGAGGGCAATGCGATCCCGTACATCAGATCTTTCAGGGAAACGGTTTCACCCTCTTCAAAGCCGGCACGGGAAGCTTCCGCTTCGATCAGCGGGGCAATGATCTCGTAAGTCATGGTAAATGTATCGTCCATGTTTTCGATATGTTCCGCTGCCACCAAAAGCGTCATGATCTTTGTCATCGATGCCGGATAAATGCGTGCGTCCGGATCCCGCTGTGCCAGAACGGTGTTGTTTTCCACGTCCAGCAGCACAGCATGTTCGCTGGAGATATTCGAAGCGGTCAGTTCTGTGAGGTTGTCTGCCGGTGTGGGATATGTCAGCAGGGCAGGCGGTTCGGTGGGAGCCTCTGTGGGGGCTTCCGTCTGTGTAGCAACCGGAGCCTGTGCATTTGCCGCCGGAGAAAGCTGCTGCTCCACCTTGGGCTTGCCGGTCTGTGTCAGAAGTACGATGATAAATACTACCACGATAAATCCGCAAAGGACACCGATCATGGTATTGATCCAGAGTTTTGTATTGTGGGGATTTTTCTTTCTGCGAACTTTCATTGCTGCACCTCATACCAAAATTCGATCTTTTCAGGGCGTGTCCTTGTCCAAACACGGAAACACGTCCGCAGATTTTGTGCGGCAGTTCTACGGCAAGGAAGCAGAAAACCTGCTTTTTGTCGGACTGCCTTTACAATTATAATCCATTTTTACCGTTTTGTCAATGGATTTAGAGGATTCTTCATGGAAATCTGTGTACACTTGTCAATGATCTTGGACACTAACCCTCAAAAAATAAGATGTTAAGCA
>OLSF01003098.1_pt1 | contig 11660 bp, 5 predicted proteins | sample 1672301 | NCBI WGS metagenome assembly OLSF01 (sample SAMEA3136669, study PRJEB25190) | human gut metagenome | biome: human gut; feature: human-associated habitat; material: faeces | place: Austria | collected 2013
AAGCGTGGCAGTATGCGTAGTATGTTCCCTGCTGTACATATTTGAATGTAGTAGAAGTCTGTACCTGATTCTTGCTGATGGAATCGTATTTCTTGTTGTTGATGCAGTCACGGTCTGTAGAGATTACATAGTCGTAACCAACAGCACCATCAGCTTCTCCGGAAAGGATTACAGTTGCTTTGTTGCCAGCGACTTTTACATTGCTGATGATTGGAGTTCCAACTTTAACAACTTCACCACCTACGGTAACATCTTTTGAACCAACATAGTATTGGTTTCCAGCTGTTGCTGCTACAGTTGCTGTCTTCTTGTCATCACTTAATTTAACTGTAAAATCTTTGTTATCAACTTTAAGGTTACCATTCATTACAGTAAGAACAGCTTCGCCCTTAGCATCAAGATCAACTTTGATGTCAAGATTTGCTACATTTTTCTTAACAATCTTCCATGCTCCGGTTACATCTTTACTGCTTGCATAAACACCTTTTCCTTTTACAGTCCATGCATAATTTGTTGCACTTGGAGCAGTACCAGCTTTTACCTGACTCAGTTCTACAGTATAATCTTTATCTTTAACTAATACCTTATCACCATCACGAACTACAATAGTAGGTTCAGCAACCATGTTTGGTCCTGCATATTCTGCATCTGTTACAGTAACTTCTTTTTCTGTGAAGTACAGTTTGGATTCAATTGTAAAGTCTTTAACAGCGGCAACATTTTTTACCTCAACTTCTTTACCAGTTGAAAGATCTTTCACAGTACCATCAGCTTTATAATTTCCCTTAGCTATAACGATAACTTTTGCTCCACCTGCACCAGTTGTATTGTTTACATACTGGATCTCATAATCAGCACTTGTTACTTTCTTATTTCCAACAACATTTGGCGTAAATACAACTTTAGCAAATGTTTTCTCTTTTCCATCGTATGTAAACTTCTGAGTACCAGTTAATTCAATACCATTTGCATTGTAAACTCTAATAGTACCAGCTAATGTTGCCTGCGCAATATCAAATGTTGCATTCTTTGTTGTTCCGGATGTAAAGTTCTTGTTATCTTTTACAGGTGTTAATACAAGACTTCCTGCCTCTTTACCAGAGTTGATATTTTCACCGTATCCTGTAATCTGGAACTGAGATTTAACATCAACATCACCTAATTTAACATCAATATCATTTAACTTAGGCTGGATAGATTCACCTGTATATTCAGCATTTTTATATGTAACAGTTACCTTATCAGCACTTACAGGGACAACATTGAATTTAGTAGTAGCCTCAACTTTATTATTGTAATTTCCTTTACCAACGATTACTAATGTTGCTTCTCCAACCTCTTTGCCACCAATTGTGTTCTTTACTTCGTAATCAGTTCCCTCTTTAAGAAGTTTGTCACCGTCATATACTTTGTATTCAGGTACAATTGCTTTTCCTGTGTAATCATAAGATGTTTTATCCATCTTAATGTTAGCAGATGTTAAAGTTTTACCTACAATAGTGCTTTCAACAGTATCCGTTTCACCAACACCATAGTTATTCCGGGCATCTTTGCTGTACTTAATTGTTGAAACAACAGTATTGCCTAACTTATTTTCTGCTTTTCCGGAAGCATCTTTCTTAATAGCATAAGTAACGGTATAGTCTGTACCTTCTTTTAATGTCCAGGTCTTTTTATCTCCGTTTTCTGCTGTAATAGTTACAGTTGGAGCGTAGTCTTTATATGTTGCACCCTCTTTGTATTCTACATCTGTCGCTTCTTTCTTCTTGATTGTTGCAGGTGTAATGTCAAATGTATACTCTTTAACAGATCCGGCATATGTGTTTTTACCAACAATACGAACAATACCTGCATTTGTTCCGGCATTTACATTTGTACCAAATTCTACGGTATACTGATTCTGGTCAAGGTACTGAGTTGTTCCTTTTTTGTAAATATGTCCGTTAAATTTAGTTGTATCTTTAGTAATCTGAGAACCTGTATAATAAGCAGCTTTAGCTAATTCAGTCTTTGCTGTAGCATCCAGTTCAATTGCGTCTGAAATATCAGATGCATATAATGTAAGAGTCGCAGTTGTAGAACCTGTTACATTCTTTGTTCCGGATTTAGGTCCGATTGTTACTGTATATGTTCCAGATGCAATTGCATTTGCAGGAACGGTAACTGTAACATCATTATCTGTTAAAGGCAAAATATTCCCCTTGGCATCTTTGATTGTTAAATCGCTTGCTGTTAAAATAACAGCTTTGTTATTTGTGGATGCAGGTTTAGCTTTAACCGTTACGGTGCATTTGCTGAGATCACGGGCAACAACATTATATTTTCCTTCAACCTTAGTTGTTAATGTTCCACTGTAATTCTCGAATTTGCTCATATCAATTTCAGCATTTGCTTCATATGAACCCACTTCTTTAGAAGTGGTAGTCGGAGTTACTGTTCTTACAGCACCGTCAATTGTTTTTCCATTAATGTCCTGAACACGGATATCAGCGGCTTTCGGTGCAACATCGGAACCTGTATATTCAAAAGAATTATTGATATAGCTTAATTTAAAGTCTCCAGCTGTTGCTGTCTTCTGTCCGATTGTGTACTCTGTTGTAACAGTTCCAGTATATAATTTTGAATTAGTTACTGTAACGGTTACTGTGACTTTAGAACCTTTGTTAACCAGGTCTGGAGTTCCTGTATAGTCAACACTGTATTTTCCAGTAGTTTCAAAGTCTGCCGGCATTTTTACATCTACATCAGCTTTTACTTCTTTTCCGGTATATTCTGTTTTAGCACCTGCTTTAAGTGCAACAGTTGCTCCGGCATCTTTGATGTTTTTGGCAACTACAGCAACTGCAGAAGAAGTATATGTCCAGTCTCCATTGTTATCCCACATAAATAATGTATAAGAATTTCCTACATAATCTTTAGCTGATGGCAGAGCAATTGTAAATTTTCCATTTGCGTCTACTTTAACGGCGTTTCCAGCATCTGTTGCTAAACCTGTAGCTATATTTTTCCATGTATATTTCAGACCTGTTACAGATGTATTTTCTACACCAGTCTGTTTAATATTACCTGTTACACTATCTGAATTTCCCCATGCAACAGAGGTTGGAAGTTCTTTGTCTAATTTTACAGTCCAAACATCACCTGTAGACTGTGCCTCTGGAGCATCTGCTGTATTGCCTTCAACAACCGGAGCATCTGCTTCAGATGTAAATGCTGCGTCTGTTCCGTCACTAAATTCAGCAGCCCAAACCGGCACGTTAGAGGTTGCCAGCATTGCAACGACGAGAGACATACTTAAGGTTTTCTTAGCCATGCCTTTCTTCGTATTCTTAATCTTTGTCATGATTATAGTTCCCCTTTCCTTAATATAACTATTTCTTTTTGGGTAAAGATTCCTAGACATAATCTGTCTGTTATGGTTAATAATAGTGCTTTCACCACTTTTTGTCAAGGGTAATGCTCAAGAATTTTACGATTTTTTTAAATTTCATACACTTCAAAAGCATTTATTTTCCTTGATTTTTCGGGTTTAAAATCTATAACTTGTTACAAATATGGTGAGTTTTTCCTGTTTATCACAAGATGATGTAGTATTCTCTTTTTTACCGATTCTAACAGTTAATCCTGATCTGTTCCGGAAGCTGGCTTACAATCTTTCGGAAGTTTCCCGAGGTCAGATATGTATCTTTGAGCTGTTTCTTACTATATTCATATATTGTGTTTCTTGTTTGTTCTATCAAATAAGCAGTGTAAAATTCTTCCCAACTGAAATATTCTCTGCTGTCTGCCAGTTCATAAGTCTTTTCTGTTACTTCAGAAGTTTTATCTATAATATTTGCTCTTAACAACAAATACTCAAATGATTCCGGTGCGTATAATACGATTTTATTTCTGGTATCTCTTATATATTGCATTACATGCTGCATTTCCGGACCGAAGGCGGCTCCGTCTACAATCGCAAGGATTTCTTTTCCCTGACTCTTCTGCAGATACGAAAGTATGTTGCTTTTTCCTTCTGCTGAGCAACATGCTTCTCCGAATAATTTATGATAGAATTCGTATCCTGAATTAGAGTCTTCTGTTATTACCAGATCTGGTTGGATATCCTCTTTTGCCTGCAAATTATATAACTGATAAGTTTCATTATATATTCTTTTGGCGTTTTGATATTTCTGACTGTCTCGCTCTTGTCTCATGCCGTAAATTTCTTCGATACTATATGGTAAATGTTCCAGGCTGTCCCTTGTGACCAAAACGAAGTAATTGTCGTTGCCTTTTACCATTCTGGTAAATTCTTTACTGCGTAAAAATGGTGCTCCTTCATCAATAAATATAATGCATTGCTGCAGTGTGGCAAGTCTTTCTTTCCATGAAGCGTTTTCTATTACTACACATCGTTTTTCACATATTTTGGTAATTCCTGATGATATGCCATTGTTCTCATAATCAGAAATCATTCGAAGGAGTTCTGTTTTTCCTGTTGCAGAATCTCCCTGAATGACAGTGATATTTCTCTTTACTGTAAGATGATAATGAACTCGTTTGTTGTATATTTCAATATCATACTTTCCTGTCATGTTTTATTATCCTCTCAATAATCGGTTTACAATGATTTCGTCATCCAGTTCCAGCATGGAATGAACCGTTTTTCCTGTGTTTACAATATAGATATCAAATGGCTGTTTTCCAAAGTCCATGATATAGCCCAGGCGAATTGTAATGTCTTTTTGTTCTGCCAGTTTTAAAATCCATTGTGCACAGTTGTTTCCGCAGGCAGATGCGTTAAATATATGATCTGGATCATTTTGCATCAATATCAGAGTTTTTACTCCTCCTGAGAGGCGTTCCGGTGGAATCGGGCCGAGAAATGGACTGTCGATCATGCATGGACCTTTTACCTCTGATCCGTCTATATCTTTGATCATTTTTCTGGAAGTTTCTGATGTGATCCACTCATCTTCATATGTGTTATTGAAGAACACATCAGGATTAAAAATATAATTGTCTCCCGGATTGTCCCCAAAAAATATTTTCAGCATCTTGTATTCCTCCATTCTGTCAAAACTGGTTATCTTTTCTTATTTTATCAAAAATATCTTCCTGTTTCCAGCATCACAAAAACAGCAGAGAACTTTTTTATCATTCTCTGCTGTTTCTCTACCATCTGCTTTAAGGTGTTAAAGCAAACATATTATTTCTTTCTGACAATAACCTTATCCAGATGCCAGATATCATCTACATATTCCTGGATGGTTCTGTCGGATGTGAACTTGCCGCTGCATGCTGTGTTGAGGAGTGCTTTCTTAGCCCAGCCTTTTTCATCTCTGTATGCTGCTTCTACGCGTTTCTGTGCGTCTGCATAGGAACGGAAGTCTGCGAGGATGAAGTAGCGGTCTGCTCTGTCTGTGTTCTTTGTGTTGAGAAGTGAATCGTACAGGTCACGGAAGAGTTCTGTATCGTTGGAGAAGGTTCCGTTGATGAGCTGCATCAGTACCTGACGGATTTCTTCGTCTGTGTTGTAGATTACATTTGGATCGTATCCGCCGTTGTTTTCGTAGTTGATTACTTCGTCGGAGCTTAAACCGAAGATGAATGCGTTTTCTGCGCCAACTTCTTCTACGATCTCTACGTTGGCACCGTCCATTGTTCCAAGTGTAGGAGCACCGTTGAGCATGAACTTCATGTTACCTGTACCGGATGCTTCTTTACTTGCTGTGGAGATCTGCTCGGAAACGTCTGCTGCTGCGAAGATCCACTCAGCGTTGGATACTCTGTAGTTTTCGATGAATACAACTTTGATCTTGCCGTTGATGGAAGCGTCGTTGTTTACTACGTCTGCTACTGAGTTGATGAGTTTGATGATCTTCTTGGCTGTTGCGTAACCTGCGGATGCTTTTGCACCGAAGATGAATGTTCTTGGATAGAATTCCATTTCCGGATGCATCTTGATCTGGTTGTACAGATAGATAACATGCAGGATGTTCAGGAGCTGACGTTTGTACTCGTGAAGTCTCTTAACCTGTACATCGAAGATGGAGTGCGGGTCTACTTCTACGCCATTGTGCTCGAGGATGTATTTAGCCATACGCTCTTTGTTCTTGAACTTAATGTTCATGAATTCCTGGAGTGCTTTTTCATCATCTGCGTAAACTGCCAGTTTCTTTAACTGCGGAAGGTCTGTGATCCAGTCCGGTCCGATATGCTCTGTGATCCAGTCTGCAAGGAGTGGATTTGCATGAAGCAGGAAACGTCTCTGAGTGATACCGTTTGTCTTGTTATTGAATTTCTCAGGCATCATTTCATAGAAGTCTTTTAATTCCTGGTTCTTCAGGATCTCTGTATGAAGGCGTGCAACACCGTTTACAGAGTAGCCTGCTGCGATTGCAAGGTGAGCCATCTTAACCTGTCCGTCATAGATGATAGCCATCTTTTTGATCTTTTCATAATTTCCCGGATATTTTGCCTGGATCTCAAGGATGAAACGACGGTTGATCTCTTCGATGATCTGGTATACACGCGGAAGCAGTCTGGAGAAGAGCTCGATCGGCCATTTCTCAAGTGCTTCGGACATGATTGTATGGTTTGTGTAAGCAACAGATTTTCTTGTTACTTCCCATGCTTCATCCCATCCGAGTCCTTCTTCGTCCATGAGGATACGCATTAACTCTGCTACTGCTACAGTCGGATGTGTATCGTTCATCTGGAAGGTTACTTTTTCATATAATTTATGGATATCGCCATGTTTCTTTTTGTATTTGGCAATTGCTGCCTGGAGGCTTGCAGATACGAAGAAGTACTGCTGTTTCAGTCTCAGCTCTTTACCTGCATAGTGGTTGTCGTTCGGATAAAGAACTTCTACGATATTGCGGGCAAGGTTTTCCTGCTCTACTGCTTTCTTGTAATCACCCTTGTCAAAGGAATCAAGCTCGAAGTCTACGATCGGCTCTGCATCCCAGATACGAAGTGTGTTTACTACATCGTTGTCATATCCTGTGATCGGCATATCATAAGGAATGGCTTTTACTGCCTGGTATCCTTCGTGGATAAATTTGTTTCCACCTTTTTCAGGATCGTATTCTACTCTTACATATCCACCGAAGTGTACTTCTTTGGCATATTCCGGACGGCGAAGTTCGAATGGGTAGCCGTTCTTTAACCAGTTATCCGGTACCTCGATCTGGTAACCGTTCTGGATTTTCTGTTTGAACATTCCGTAGTGGTAACGGATTCCGCAGCCATATGCTGCGTAATTTAAAGTTGCGAGAGAATCAAGGAAGCATGCAGCCAGTCTTCCCAGACCACCGTTTCCAAGTGCCGGATCCGGCTCCTGGTCTTCGATACAGTTAAGGTCAAATCCCAGCTCTTCGAGAGCTTCTTTTACTTCACCGTAAGCGCAAAGGTTGATCAGGTTGTTTCCGAGAGCACGTCCCATCAGGAATTCCATGGACATATAGTATACGATCTTCGGATCCTGTTCTTCATATGCTTTCTGTGTTGCAAGCCAGTTATCAATGATAACATCCTTAACTGTGTAGCTTACTGCCTGGAAAATCTGCTCCTGTGTAGCTTCTTCAATTGTTTTTCGATAGAGGAATTTTACGTTGTCTTTTACGCTTTTCTTGAATGCCTCTTTCTTGAACATTTCGTTTGTCATTTCATACCTCCCGTAATGGTTTCACTGTTCACTTTATTCTCAGCAATACACCTTGCGGATATTGCCGGTGAACCTCTTCATTCCGTCAACTCTTCTTTTTTCTCATATCAGAGAAATTGGGGGCAAAGAATCTCCGCCTCCAATTTCCTCTCTGAAATCAGACTGTCAAAAATAATGATACTCTTTTTTCGACAGTCTGTCATGTGTATAATTGCCGAATTTTATAACATTTTTTTGTTATCGTGCATTGCGAAAGTAGTATATTTCCTGTGAAATACCTGTAACTTATCAGTATCTTGTCAGCAATTGATCGAATGTTGTCAATTACAGTTTCTTAACACCCATAGTTACTGCTTCTTTGTTGATGTTCCACTCTTTCACATAACCATCGGTCTCGCCAAGTACCATTTCGTCTGCAAGTACTTCTGACTTGATCTCATCTTCGTGTGCTTTCATGACATCCTGGATCTTGTCGTTTCCGTGAGCGTATACTACGATCTTATCCATGACTTCGAAGCCAGCTTCTTTTCTCATGGTCTGGATCTTGCTGATGATCTCACGAACGAATCCCTCTTCGATCAGTTCAGGTGTCAGATTTGTATCAAGGACTACGGATGTTTCACCGTCGGATTCAGATACATATCCTTCTGTCTGTGCTGTTTCAATAAGAAGGTCTTCTTCTGTAAGTTCTACATCGTTTCCGTTGATATCCAGTTTCAGGACACCGTTGGTTCTCAGCTCGTTCATTGCTGCTGTTCCATTGATGTCTGTGAGAGCCTGTCTGATTCCTCCAAGGAGTTTACCGTATTTCGGTCCTACTGTACGAAGCTGTGGTTTGAAGCTGTAGGAGATAAAGGATTCTACGTCATCTGCAAATTTTACTTCTTTGACATTCAGCTCGTCTGCGATGATGTCTGTGTAGAATTTGTCCATCTTCTTCTCAGCTTTTACATACATAGTTCCGATCGGCTGACGGTTCTTGATGTTTGCTGTATTTCTGCATGCACGTCCGAGAACTACGATCTCAAGAAGTTCTTTCATATCTGCTTCGAGGTCTTTGTCGATCCATGCTTCGTTTACAGTCGGGAAGTCGCAGAGGTGGATACTTTCGATAGCATCTTTGTCTACGCTTCTTACCAGGTTCTGGTACATGTCTTCTGTCATGAACGGGATCATCGGAGCTGCTGTCTTGGCGATAGTTACCAGTGCATGGTACAGAGTCATGTAAGCATTGATCTTATCCTGCTCCATTCCTTTTGCCCAGAAACGTTCACGGCTTCTTCTTACATACCAGTTACTCATCTCATCTACGAATTCCTGAAGTGCTCTTGCTGCTTCCGGAATCTTGTAGTTTGCCAGATCATTGTCTACTGCCTGAACAGTTGTATTTAATCTGCTAAGGAGCCATTTATCCATGACTGGAAGCTGGTCATATTCAAGGTTGTATTTGGTCGGATCGAAGTTGTCGATATCCGCATATAATACGAAGAATGCGTAAGTGTTCCAGAGTGTGCTCATGAATTTACGCTGTCCTTCTACAACTGCCTTGCCGTGGAAACGATTTGGGAGCCATGGTGCGCTGTTGATGTAGAAGTACCATCTGATGGCATCTGCGCCGTATTTGTTCAGTGCATCGAATGGGTCAACTGCGTTTCCTTTGGACTTACTCATCTTCTGTCCGTTCTCATCCTGGACATGTCCCAGAACGATTACGTTCTTGTATGGTGCTTTGTTGAAAAGCAGTGTGGATTCTGCAAGGAGTGAGTAGAACCATCCACGGGTCTGGTCTACTGCCTCGGAGATAAAGTTTGCAGGGAACTGCTGCTCAAATAATTCTTTGTTTTCAAATGGATAGTGGTGCTGTGCGAAAGGCATTGCTCCTGAGTCGAACCAGCAGTCGATAACTTCCGGTACACGGTGCATTTCTCCGCCGCACTCCGGACACTTCAGTGTGATCTCGTCGATGTATGGACGATGAAGTTCTACTGTCTTGGCTCTCTCATCACCGCTCATCTCGAATAATTCCTGACGGCTTCCGATGGAATGCATATGTCCGCATTCACACTGCCAGATGTTCAGCGGAGTTCCCCAGTAACGGTTACGGCTGATACCCCAGTCCTGAACGTTTTCAAGCCAGTCGCCGAAACGTCCTTTACCGATGCTCTCAGGGATCCAATTGATTGTATTGTTATTTCTGATCAGGTCATCCTTAACTGCTGTCATCTTGATGAACCAGGATTCTCTTGCATAGTAGATCAGTGGTGTGTCACATCTCCAGCAGTGTGGATAATCATGCTCGAATTTCGGAGCATCGAAGAGCTTGCCTTCTTTGTCCAGATCTGTGAGGACCATAGGATCTGCTTTCTTTACAAAAACGCCTGCGTATGGTGTCTCTTTTGTCAGGTTACCCTGTCCGTCTACGAACTGTACGAATGGCAGTTCATAGTTACGTCCGATTCTGCTGTCGTCTTCACCGAATGCAGGTGCGATGTGAACGATACCTGTACCATCACTCATAGTAACGTAGTTATCACAGGTTACGAAATGAGCTTTCTTTTTCTGTTTTGCTGCTGCCTCTCCTGCACATGCAAAAAGCGGCTCGTATGCTTTGTATTCCAGGTCTGTTCCTTTGTAGGTTTCCAGAACTTCATATGCTTTCTCGCCTTCTTCTTTTGCAAGCTTGCCAAGGACTTTGTCAAGGAGTGCTTCTGCCATATAATAGGTATATCCGTCTGCTGCCTTTACTTTGCAGTAAGTCTCATCCGGGTTTACGCAGAGTGCAACGTTGGACGGAAGTGTCCATGGTGTTGTTGTCCATGCAAGGAAGTATGCATCTTCACCAACAACCTTGAATCTTACAACTGCGGAGCGCTCTTTTACAGTTTTGTATCCCTGGGATACTTCCTGTGCGGAAAGAGGGGTACCGCATCTTGGACAGTAAGGAACGATCTTGAAGCCTTTATACAGAAGCTTCTTGTTCCAGATTTCTTTCAGTGCCCACCATTCGGATTCAATATAATCATCATAGTAAGTTACGTATGGATGTTCCATATCAGCCCAGAAACCAACGGTAGATGAGAAATCCTCCCACATTCCTTTGTATTTCCAGACGCTTTCCTTACACTGTTTGATGAATGGCTCCATACCGTATTCTTCGATCTGCTCTTTGCCATCCAGACCAAGTTTCTTCTCTACTTCCAGCTCTACCGGAAGTCCGTGGGTATCCCATCCTGCTTTACGCGGAACCATGTAGCCCTTCATTGTACGGTATCTCGGGATCATATCCTTGATAACGCGGGTAAGTACATGGCCGATGTGCGGTTTACCGTTTGCAGTAGGCGGTCCGTCGTAGAATGTATAGGTTTCTCCCTCTTTTCTGTTCTCCATACTTTTCTCAAAGATATGATTTTCTTTCCAGAATTCTTCTACTTTTTTCTCACGGTCTACAAAGTTTAAGTTCGTATCAACTTTCTGGTACACAGTAATTTACCTCCTGTTTAAATTATTTGTATCAGACACCTGAAAATATGCAGGACGTTTATATACGCTGAAAAATATTTCCGGTGTCCTTTAAGAACGAAAATAAGCCCATAAAAAAATCGCCCTTTTGTAAAAGGACGAAGGTTTATTGACGTTCGCTATACCACCTGTTACATTGTACGGGCATCCTCTGCCGATACATGAATCTTTTAACGGGGATTTCCGTCAGCTCTTACCTGTCTGTACACCCTTCAGAGCTGCAACTCCGGAGTGATCTTCACTGCATTTACTCACCACCGGGCTCACACCCTCCCCGGTTCGCTGTCTGCTTTCCCCTGCAGTTACTCTCTCCATCAACGTTTTTGTGGACATATCATTTATTTAACTATGCGGATTCATTATAAGGTCACAAAATTCACTGTGTCAAGTATTTTTTTGAATATTAGGGTAATCCTGTTACTGTTTAATAACACTGGTTACTGTTCACTCCGTTCACAGTAACGTAGCCAAAATTCATTCCAGATTG
>OLSF01003104.1_pt1 | contig 11627 bp, 8 predicted proteins | sample 1672301 | NCBI WGS metagenome assembly OLSF01 (sample SAMEA3136669, study PRJEB25190) | human gut metagenome | biome: human gut; feature: human-associated habitat; material: faeces | place: Austria | collected 2013
TCAAAAGAAGATTCTGCCGGTCCATAGCCAGGGTATACTGGGTCAGGTCATTGGTACCGATACTGAAGAAATCTGCCTCTTTTGCAAAGATATCTGCGATCAGGGAAGCGGCTGCTGTCTCTACCATGATACCTACCTGGATGTCTTTCTTGTATGCAATGTTCTTTTCATCTAATTCAGCCTTGATCTCTTCAATCAGTGCTTTTGCCTCTCTTAACTCGTCAATGCAGGTTACAAGAGGGATCATAATACGGATATTGCCATATGCGCTGGCTCTTAAAAGGGCACGCAGCTGTGGCTTGTAAATATCCTCTTTTCTGTCCAGGCACAGACGGATGGCACGATAGCCCAGGAATGGGTTCTCATCCTTTTCCAGTCCCATATACGGGATCTCTTTGTCACCGCCGATATCTAATGTACGGATGATCACCGGCTTGCCGTTTAATGCAATAGCTACTTTCTTGTATGCTTCAAACTGCTCTTCTTCTGTAGGCATGGCAGTACGGTCCATAAACAGGAACTCGGTACGGAACAGACCAACGCCTTCTCCATCGTACTGTAACACCTTGTCCACATCTTCCGGTTTACCGATATTGGCAACGATCTCTACCTGTACGCCGTCTTTTGTAACAGAAAGCTGTCCAATGTATTTTTCCAGTTCTTTTTTGTCTTTTAAGAACTGGCTTCTCTTTTCTTCGTATTCTTTTTCAACAGAAGCCTCCGGATTTACAAATACCTCTCCAGTGCTTCCGTCAAGGACTACACTGTCTCCGTCCTTTACTGCATCCATCAGGCCATTTACTGCAACTACTGCCGGGATCTCCAGTGCCCTTGCTAAAATAGCGCTGTGTGAGGTTTTTCCTCCCAGCTCTGTTACGATACCGGAAACATTTTCCGGATTGATGCCTGCTGTCATGGACGGGGTCAGATCCTTTGCTACCAGTATGCTTCCCTTTGGCAGTAAAGATACATCTACAGACTCCAGACCCATTAATGTACGCTGCATACGCACTTTGATATCCCTCATATCCGTAGCGCGCTGCTGCATCAGTTCGTCTCCCATAGACGCAAACATATCTGCATACATATTGCACACATTTTCAATAGCAAACTCACAGTTTACCTTGTCATTTTTCACGCTATTTTCAATCTCCCCTGTAAGCATGGGATCTGATAACAGCATCATGTGTCCCTGCATGATCTCTGCTTCCTTCTCTCCCACGCGGGAAGCCAGATCGTCTGCCATCTTCTGTGTAGCTGCAATGGTCTTTTCCAGAGCCCCCTTAAAGCGCTGGATCTCAGCCTCTGCATCTGCTACCTCATTTCTTGTGATCACTAATTCTGCTTCTTCTACGATCACAGCTTTGCCAATGCCAATACCGGCAGAAGCACTTGTTCCCTTAAACATATGTGTGTCCTCCTTATTAATTTATGGTTTACTCCCCTAATCCGTCCTCCACAATTTTGATCATTGCTGCAAGAGCTTTTTCCTCATCAGGGCCGGTACAGTTAAATTCGATCTCTTCTCCGCATTTTACACATGCTCCAAGCACACTGAGTACACTTTTTGCATTTGCTGTCACATTGCGTACCTTAAAAGAGATTTTTGATTTATAAAGCAGAGCCTCTTTGCAAAGGATGCCTGCAGGTCTTAAATGAAGACCGGATGGGTTCTTGATCACTGTTGTTCCACTTACCATATTTATTCTCCTGATTTCCCGCAGCATATAAACTGCCTTTTTTCTTATTTTCCCCTTAATTAATGACTTGTTTCAGCCGCTGTTGTATGATTGGATGCACCGGAGCTGCTTTCAGCTGCTGTTGTCTCCCTTGTACTGCTTCCTGTCTCTTCCTGAGTAGGTGCCGGTACAGTATCTCCCGGTTCCCTGTCATGGACAATGATCTGAAGATCATCCTGACTTACCAGTTCATAAGCTGCACCCAGTTCAAATGTAACAGTTCCAGGATGGGTTCCAGGTCCCATATCGCTTACATCTACCTCTGCCTCTAAATCATCATCGGTCAGCTGGTCTAAATCTTCCTGTAAGCCCTTGATGCTTAAACGGATAGCATCTCTGTCATACTGGTAACTGTAACGGCTGGAAGCGCCTACCTGGCGGATCTTGCTTGTTTTTAACTCAATGGTCCTGGTCTCTAAAGGTTCTACCTTTAAAGTCACATGGATCTTGCTGTTAGAGTCTGCCAGTTCTACATTTTCCGGAAGATATTTGTTTAAATCAATGATCACTTCTTTGTCTGCAGAAGCACCGTCCATATTTAACTCTGACTTAGGAATGTTGATGGCATTGATCTCTGCCAGATCAGACTTAAGTCCTACTACATCTACGGAATTTACATTACTCTCGATCCCTGTAAAACGGTATCCGTCTGCAACTCTTCCCTCTGTCTCAAAATTCAGCCCCAGAGTCTTTACTTTTAAAATAGAAAGTGTGTAATCTGCCTCTGACCGGCTTAAAGTCACACGATCATCCAGAGTGATCTTATTGCGGTTCGCATCAAAGCACTGGATCTGGGCTGTACCGGAAAGATCAGAGTTTGCACCGTCTAAACGAATGGTGATACCAACGGTACTGATCTGTGATTCAGGTCCGCTTACATAAATACTGGTGGGCACGATATTGACGGTTCCCTCTCTGTACCCGGACTCGGTCTTTCCCTCTGTATAGGCAGTCAGGTCAAACTTTTTCTGCTGTACATCTTCCGTAGTCACACGGATCACCATAGGTTTTGCTGTTACAGCATCTACTTTATTATTCTTTACATCTACCTTAACAGGAACTGCTCCTGTAGGCTCGTACATATCTGCCAGATCGATATAGGCCCGGAAGTCAGAAGCAGAAATACTTCCTGCATCCAGTGTACGCACTTTGTATGCTACCGTCACTGTCGTGCGGTTGTCGATCAGTTCATAGGTTTTTCCGTTTGTGGAAAGCACATCTTCGTTCAGCACCTCCAAAGGTACTTCCTTGGTAGCAGTTACATCCGGGTTGGAAATGTTGGTCACTGCCAGCCACACAAAAAAGGCAAGGAAAACGGAAAGTATCTTTAGTTTTAAGTTATTTGTCAGCTTTTTTCCCATTGATCAGCCTTCCCTTCCATATCTTAAACCGGTTGGAAGAAACCGGCTCTTCTTTCATCAGTCCGGAAAGAATATTCCGAAGTGCCTCTGCTGTTGGAACACTGCGGAGCATTCCTCCTTCTGCAACAGATACCCGTCCTGTTTCCTCAGAAACAACAATGGTAAGGCTGTCTGTTGTCTCGCTGACACCTACTGCTGCACGGTGTCTGGTTCCCAATGCCTTATTAATAGACATATTGTCAGAAAGAGGCAGGTAACAGGTAGCCGCTGCCACCCGGTTTCCGCGGATCACCACCGCTCCGTCATGAAGAGGTGTATTATGCTCAAAAATATTGATCAGTAGCTGACTGGTAAGGATACCGTCAATATTGATACCGGTTCTCACATATTCATCAAGCCGGATCTCTTCCTCGATTACGATCAGTGCTCCGGTCTTAACTTCACCCATATCAAAACAGGCCTTTACCAGTTCGTTGATAGTCTTGTCATTGAAACGCTCCTGCACTTCCCTGCCGGAATCAAAGGGAATAATGTTGGAAACAAACTTCTTCTGTCCCAGCTGCTCCAGCGCCTTTCTCAGCTCCGGCTGAAAGATTACGATCACACCGATCACCAGCACATTAGCCAGGTTCCGGAAGATCCAGAGGATCGTATTCATTTTGAAGATATATGCGACCAGGATAAATCCAAGGACGATCAAAATGCCCTTCAGAAGGGTATATGCACGTGTAAATTTGATCCATGCCATAAACTGATATACAAAAAAGGAAATCAGTCCGATCTCAATGATATCTATCACGCCAAGTCCCGGAAGGGAAATTTTCCCAAGATATCCGACCACAACTGTCAGCACATTCTGCATAAGTCTCCTCCTTTCTTCCTGAGCTATTCCAATCGTTCCTGTTTAAAGATCCTTCAGCGATTCCTCCAGCTGTTTTTCGAAATCGATCTTGTCCAATCCCTGCGGTTTCTCACTTACTGTATTTTCGGAAACCATATCCGGCATCTTTACTGTATGCATTTCGTTCTTCTCAGGAAATACATCATCACTGAAAGACACAACATTGTCTTCTTTTTTTTCTTCTTTTACCGGCTCCGCATTGATCTTTTTGATACTTCTCTCAGAAGTGGCAACCGATGCCTTCGGAACGGCTTTCACGTAGTAATAGTACTCATCATCCTCATATTCCAGACGTTCTGTTCTGCTGTAATCTCCGCCAAAAACAAAGAACTCCAGAACAAATCCTGCCAGTACGGAGATCACTGTGGACAGGATCATCGGCACCATGGCTACCGTAATACTAAGGCAGAAATCTCCGGCAAGGATAACCAGGATATAGATCACGCCACCGGCAATGACAGCGATCCTCCATGCATAATCAAACGCCCGTGTTCTCAGAAGGTTCACAAACAGGATCACTACCACAAACGCAATCACCGTGATCCACATTGCCCAGTTGTGGACAAGTCCGTCAGAGATCAGCTTCAGTTTTTCTGTGATCTCTGCAGCAGGATCACTGAGTGCCGCCGACTGTGCATGTACAAACCGTATAAAATAATAGATCACAACACCGCATCCGGCCGGAAGCGCTGACAATGCGCTACCCAGCAGGCCTGCTCCGATCGGCATAAGTGCAGGAACACCAAATCCGAAGGAAAGTGGTGTAAGGATCATTGCAAGATTCTGTGACCTGCTGAATCTTAGGAACAGGATCAGCATCAACAGAATAAGAAGCAGCATAAATCCTGCCGTTTCGATCCCGACTGCATAACAGTGCCCGATCATCAACGCAAATCCCAGAAACATCATCACGGAAACCGGAAGGATCGAACATACAAGCGCCAGGATCAGGACAACAAAAATATTATCCAGCTGTTTCATGTAACCCATATTGCTGTTGATCCAGAGAAAATAGGCAAATGCCAGAACAAACTTCAGGACCGGCAGTATATATACTTCATATTGTCCGTAAAATCTTTTGATATTCTGTTTGATCTCAAGTAAAGCTGTCATTTTCTATGTCCTCCTGCATTTCTCCGGACCGGATTTCTTTTTTCCTCCCGCCCGTAGATTTTTTCCAGTCTTGTAAGATCCTGATAATATTCCCTGACACTTTTTTTTGCCCGGAAATATTTCACAGAATACTGGATGTAGGTCAGTATCGAATATACAACAAGCACGATCAAATAACCGACGATGATATAGATCCCAACCTTGACCAGATTAATCTTATTCACATTATCCATAAGATATTCGCTGAAATATGCGGCAACGCCTGCAAGTCCCAATACATATCCGATCGTTACCAGAAAAAAGTTTCTGATCAGTGCAAGTCCAATATAATCACTTCGGTAATATCTGCTCACCGGAAGATACTTCCTGCCTTCGCCATGTTCATACATAGCCAGACGGTTCATAATCTTCACTTTTTCTTCATTTACCATAAAAATAACTCCTCATAAGCTTTCTTTATCAGGAAAATCCCCAATATATGATTCGCATTACGCTTTCCATACAGTTATACTGTTTAACTGCAATCAAATTTATTGTAGCATAGTTCCATACCTATGAAAAGTGTTTTTTCGGCTGTTTCATGCCCTTCCTGCGCATATTGTCAGAAAATAAACTTTCTCTGCACCGGCCTCAAGAAGACACATTGCCATGGCATCTGCCGTACTTCCTGTTGTGTATACATCATCCACCACAAGTACAGAAAAACCCGGGATCTTTTCGGTTACCTGATATGCATTTTTCAGGTTCTGACGCCTCTGTATGGCATTAAGTTTTTTCTGAGATCTTGTGCTTCGTATCTTCTTTACCAGATGCTCATTCCATGGGATCCCTGTAAGAACACTGAGCCTTTCTGCCAGATATGCTGCCTGGTTAAAACCTCTCATCCTTTTTTTTCTGGGATGCAGAGGAACGGGAACGATCAGATCAGGCTTCCACCGTTCCAGATATTTTTTTCCGAAGACGCTCATTGCCTTTGCATAAAAATCCCCATATTCCCGACATCCGTAATACTTAAATCGTACCAGAGACTGTCTCCAGACCTCTCCGTACCAGAAAATACTTCTGCCCTCCGTAAAATGATGGGCACCCTTGCGGCAGTCTTCACAGTATTCCTCTTCCATTTTTACCGGTCTTCCGCATTTCATACACCTGGGACCGGATATAGGCCTGACCTTTCCGGAACACTCCGGACAGATCAGCCGGTCTTTTTCTTTCAGTATCTGATGACACAGCGGACATTTTTTCGGGTAAAGCATGTCCAGTAAAAAATCTGCTGTTTTTTTCAAGAAAGTCCTTTCTCCCCGATGGCGCTCTCTTTCTGTTCAGATTCATCCAGCTCCCGGATCCGTCTGTCCAGAGAGCTGTATCTCTGCTGCTGTTTTTCATTACGGATCATCTCCGCAAAAGTGGTCTCGCTGCCTACTACGGTAACACATTTTCTGGCTCTGGTCACTGCTGTATACAGAAGATTCCGATTCATCAGCATCCTTGGTCCGGAAAGGATCGGAAGGATCACTGCCGGATATTCTGAGCCCTGGGACTTATGTATGGTCACTGCATAGGCAAGTTCCAGTTCCTCAAGCTGTTTGAAGGAATATTCTGCCTGTCTGCCATCCTCAAATTCCACGGTAGCCGTTTCCGCAAATTCATTGATCTCCGTCATAATACCGGTATCTCCGTTAAACACGCCCACACCTTTATCCACAGGAATCTTGTATCGTCCAAGGATTTCCCACTCCAGCTGATAATTGTTCTTCACCTGCATCACCTTATCCCCTTCACGGAAAAGACGCTGTCCGATCTCTTTCTCCTTTTTCTTTTCATCCGGCGGGTTCAGATATCTCTGAAGGATCTGGTTCAGCCGCTCCACACCTAAAAGTCCCTTACGCATAGGCGTGAGCACCTGGATCTCATAGGGCTTTGCATCTACATAACGCGGAAGCTTCTCCTGGATCAGTGCGATCACCACACGGATAATGATGTCCGCGTCATATCTTTTCAGAAAAAAGAAATCCCGGCTCTTGTTATTGATGGTCACCTGCTCGCCCCGGTTGATCTTATGTGCATTCACCACAATATCACTTTCAGATGCCTGGCGGAAAATCTTTTTCAACTCTACTACCGGAAAACAGCCGCTGCGGATAATATCCCTCAGAACATTTCCCGGGCCTACACTGGGAAGCTGATTTTCATCACCTACCAGGATCAGTCTGGTCCCTGCTGTCACTGCAAGAAGCAATGAATGCATCAGTGCGATATCTACCATGGACATCTCATCAATGATGATCACATCCGCTTCCAGCGGATTCTCCGAATTCCTGTCAAAATGAACTGCACGGCCTTCCTGCTCTTCCTCCGGCATCCCGTTCAGCTCCAGAAGTCTGTGGATCGTCTGAGCCTCGTATCCGGTAGCCTCTGTCATTCGCTTGGCTGCACGACCGGTGGGAGCTGCAAGCCGCAGCTCAGCGCCTTCCTCTTCAAAATAACGGATAATCGCATTGATCGTTGTAGTCTTTCCGGTTCCCGGCCCGCCGGTCAAAATGAACAGACCATGACTGGCAGCTGCCGCCACTGCCTGTTTCTGCATTTCATCTAACCGGGTTCCTGTCTCCTTTTCGATCCTGTTGATCCGTTTCTCCATCATCTCCTCATCTTCCGGGCAGAGGATGTTCAGCTCACAGAGCATTCTGGCTGAATTCAGCTCAAGATAATAATATCGTGTGGGATAGACAACTGCACCGTCTTCTGTTTCTTTCAGGATCAATTTCCGGTCTACTACCATATCCATGAGATGTTTTTCCATGTAGGAGGGATCTACGCCCAGAAGTCCGGATGCTCTGGAAAAAAGCTCCTCCTTCGGAAGATAGATATGGCCTTCTCCGGAAGCCTGCAGAAGAGTATACAACATTCCGCTTCTTATCCTGTAATCTGAATCTGTATGGATCCCGATCCGGGAAGCGATCTCATCTGCGATACGAAATCCCACACCACTGATATCCTCTGCAAGGCGATACGGATTCTCCTGCAGGACTCCATACACAGTCTGTCCGTATTTCTGATAGATCTTTGCGCCGAGATTCAGTGATATCCCGTATTTCTGGAGAAAGATCATAGCGCGGCGCATATCTGCTTTCTCCGTCATCTGTTCTGCGATCTCCATGGCCTTTTTTTCGCTGATTCCCTTGATCTCAGCCAGCCGCTCCGGCTCTTCCTCTACAATACGCATAGTATCATCACCGAAACGACGTACGATCCTGGCTGCCAGTGCCGCTCCGATCCCCTTGATCGCGCCGGAACCCAGATAGCGTTCCATGGCCAGTGCATCCTCCGGCATTTTTTCTACGTAGGAGGATATCTGAAACTGTTTACCATACACCGGATGTGTTGTATAATTTCCGGAAGCTTCAATGGCAGCCCCCTGGGTGATCGCAGGAAATGTTCCCACACAGGTCAGTTCCTGTTCCTCTTCCATCCCTTTCAGTACCATGACCGTATATCCATTATCTTCATTCCGGAAGATCACATGATCTATATATCCTGTAACTGTCTCACTCATTTTCTTCTCCATCTGTAAACCTCTGATAACAGCAAAAGGCACTGCAGCTGCAGCGCCTTATCTGTATGAGTTTCCTACGGCAGTCTCTTCTCTGACCCTGTGCCGTCCAGACGACTCATAACGGTTTACATCCTTGACATGATTTCCGCATATTTTCCTGTTCCGGCAGCCACTACAAGCATTGCATCCTGTACAGTCAGTGTGCTGACTCCTGTTTTCTGCTCGATCAATGCATCCATTCCATGCAGCATGGCACCTCCGCCTGTAAGAACGATTCCTCGGTCCATGATATCTGCCGCCAGCTCCGGCGGTGTTTTCTCAAGAACGCCATGGACTGTCTCTACGATCTGTCCGGTCGTTTCCCGCAAAGCGGTCCGGATCTCCTCAGAAGTCAGTGTTGCCACCTTCGGAAGTCCTGTGATGATATTTCTGCCCTTGACCTCCATCGTGCGAAGATCCGCTTCTTCACTGGCTGTTCCGATCTTGATCTTGATATTCTCCGCTGCATCCTCCCCGATAAAGAGACTATGCTTCTCACGTACATAATTCATGATCGCATGATCAAAATTATCGCCTGCAACCTTCACAGAAGCGGAAACGACCACTCCCCCTACCGATATGACCGCAACATCCGTGGTCCCTGCACCGATATCCACGATCAGATTACCAAATGGCTTGGTGATATCTACACCTGCACCGATAGCAGCAGCGATGGGCTCGTCCACAAGAAAAACTTCCCTGGCTCCTGACTGATAGGCAGCTTCCTCAACTGCCTTGCGCTCGATCTCCGTGATCCCGCTCGGAACACTGATGCTGACTCTCGGTTTCCGGAACGCTCTCCGTCCCATAGCCTGTGAAATAAAATATTTCAGCATCTTTTCCATTACATTATAATCTACGATCACACCTCTTCGGATTGGCCAGATCACTTCCATATTAGAAGTCAGATGGCTTGCCATCTGTCTGGCTTCCTCACCGATCGCTCTGATCTTCTCTGTATCTTTATCATAAACAACCACAGAGGGCTCTCTTAAGACGATTCCCTTGCCTGTGGAAAACACCAGACTGTTTCTGGTTCCCAGATCGATTCCGATATCTTTTGCCGGCATAAATCCTCCCGCCTGCGTCTGCAAAATTCCCGTGCAGACACATTTCTGACTTGTTCTGTTCTATCTTTCATCCGGCAAAACCTGATCTATCTGCGTCTGCCGGACAGTTCCCGCACTTCATTATATACAAAACCACAGAAATTGAAAAGAACTTTTACCGGTTATTTCTGTTCCAGATATTTTTTCACATATTTACCGGTGTAGGAAACCGGATTCTCTGCTACTTCCTCCGGAGTTCCTCTGGCAATTACCGTTCCGCCTCTGTCACCGCCTTCCGGTCCGATATCAATAATATGATCTGCCGTCTTGATCACATCCAGATTGTGCTCAATGACCACAACGGTGTTTCCTCCTTCAGACAGACGGCGCAGGATCTCGATCAGCTTGTGGACATCCGCAAAGTGCAGTCCTGTGGTAGGCTCATCCAGGATATAGATCGTCTTTCCGGTACTGCGCTTGCTGAGTTCTGTGGCAAGCTTGATACGCTGTGCTTCTCCTCCGGAAAGAGTGGTGGAGGGCTGACCCAGACGGATATAGGAAAGCCCTACATCATACAAGGTCTCGATCTTTCTCCGGATCGACGGTACATTCTCAAAAAATGTCAGTGCTTCTTCCACAGTCATATTCAATACATCATAAATACTCTTGCCCTTATACTTCACTTCCAGAGTCTCACGATTGTAGCGTTTGCCCTTGCAAACTTCGCAAGGCACATATACATCCGGAAGAAAATGCATCTCGATCTTGATGATTCCGTCACCGCTGCAGGCCTCGCACCGTCCGCCCTTGACATTAAAACTGAAACGGCCTTTCTTGTAGCCCTTTGCCTTGGCATCTGCGGTGGCTGCAAAAAGATCACGGATCTGGTCAAAAACTCCGGTATATGTGGCAGGATTGGAACGGGGAGTTCTTCCGATCGGGGACTGGTCGATATTGATCACCTTATCCAGCTGATCGATACCCAGGATGTCATCATGTTTCCCGGGGATCACTCTGGCACGGTTCAGGTCTCTGGAAAGTCTCTTGTACAAGATTTCATTGATCAGAGAACTCTTACCGGAGCCGGAAACACCTGTGATACAAGTCATCACTCCCAGAGGAATATCTACGTCGATATGCTTCAGGTTGTTCTCTGCCGCACCCTTTATATGAAGAAATCCGGTTGGTTCCTTCCTCACTTCCGGTACCGGGATCTTCAGCCTTCCGCTTAAATAAGCTCCTGTCACAGACTCCTCATTTTTCATCAGATCCTCAGCTGTCCCCATTGCGACCAGTTGTCCGCCATGTTCTCCGGCTCCGGGGCCGATATCGATGACACAGTCTGCAGCACGCATGGTATCTTCATCATGCTCCACCACGATCAGGCTGTTGCCCAGATCACGCAGATGCATCAGCGCTCCCAGAAGCTTGTCATTGTCTCTCTGATGCAGTCCGATGCTTGGCTCGTCCAGAATATAAGCAACGCCCACCAGTCCGGAACCAATCTGGGTTGCCAGACGGATTCTCTGAGCCTCACCGCCTGACAAGGTTCCTGTCGCCCGTGCCAGGGAAAGATATTCCAGTCCTACATCTGCCAGGAATCCCACTCTCGCCCGGATTTCCTTCAAAATCTGTTTGCCGATCAGCAGCTGCTGAGGTGACAGCTCCATCTTCTGCAAAAACACCTTCAGCTTATCAATGGACATATTGGTCACTTCATAAATGTTCTTATCCGCAACAGTAACCGCCAGGGATTCCTTCTTCAGTCGCTGTCCCTTGCAGGCAGTACATGGAGTGATCTGCATAAAGCTCTCATACTCCTGCTTCATGGATTCAGAACCAGTCTCCTTGTAGCGCTGCTCCACATTG
>OLSF01003111.1_pt1 | contig 11613 bp, 10 predicted proteins | sample 1672301 | NCBI WGS metagenome assembly OLSF01 (sample SAMEA3136669, study PRJEB25190) | human gut metagenome | biome: human gut; feature: human-associated habitat; material: faeces | place: Austria | collected 2013
GACGCACTGCATGCTTACTTACCATTTCTGCCCGCTGTCAAATCCAGTCAACCCCATGACTTCATAACAAACAGAAAATCAAAAGAAAAACGTATCATTTCTGATTTTTGAGGGATAAAAAAGAGATAAACAATATATCTTTTTCTTTCCTTTCCGCTTTCTCTTCTGCAAAGATACGAATAAATTTCCTTATTACGGTTCTTAATCCCGGCAATTTTATATCTTATTTTATATTATCAGAGGAGAAACTGAAAGCAGCCGCACATGCATACCCTTCCTCGTACAGGTCGGTAAGCTTGCTTATGTCCCTTTCGATGCGGTCCACTACTATCGGTTTTTGCGGACGTATCACGGTAATCTCTCCCGCATCTTCCAGCCGTTCCACCAGTTCCAACTGTTCGTTGTAAACACTGCTGCGCCGGTTGATAGCCTCGCGCAGGCGAGGATATTTCTTATAAATAAAAGATGGGACTTTAGTCCCTTGAATATCTTTCCGATACCCCCGGTTACGCGTAAGCACCACTACATTGCGGTCGTAACCGTCGCGGCGGGCACGCATCAGGGGAATGCTGTCCGCAATGCCGCCGTCCAGCATCGGAATATTATCCACATACGTAACGGGGCAAACAAAAGGCAGACTGCTCGAAGCGCGCACAATATCGATGACACGCTCCTTGTTCTTCTTTTCCTCAAAATAGTCGGCCTCTCCGGTCAAACAGTTGGTGGTTACCATGACAAAACGCTCCGGGCAACTGAAATAAGCATCATAATCATACGGCAGGATATGCTCGGGAAACTCACGGAACAACAGGTCGAAATCCATGATGTTACGTTTCTTCAGCAGATATTTCAGTCCGATATAATTATACTTCTCCAGCAGGTCTATATTGCTGTACCTGGCACGTCCCCGCTGCCCCGACATGTACGACAATCCGTTGCATGCACCCGCGCTGACACCAATCGTATAAGGAAAGCGGATGCCCCGGTCCATGAAATTGTCCAACACGCCGCAGGTGAATACGCCTCGCATGCCTCCACCCTCCAGAATCAGGCCGCTCCGATTGTCTATATGTATTATTTTCTCCATAAGTGTCAGAATTAACGCACCAAAGATAGCTTTTGTTTACGATATTCTGTTTATATTTGCACACATAACTATAAATTAATAACAATTTAATCATGATGAAAAAGTCTGTATTAATTGCCGCCTTAGGACTGTTCAGTCTGAATACAATGGCACAAGACGCCCCCAAAGAAGAGGGATTCGTCTTTACTACCGTAAAAGAAAACCCGATTACGTCCATCAAGAACCAGAACCGTTCCAGTACGTGCTGGAGCTTCTCCAGCCTCGGTTTCCTGGAAAGCGAGCTGTTGCGCATGGGCAAAGGAGAATACGACCTTTCCGAGATGTTCGTCGTACACCACACCATGGTAGACCGCGGACAGAACTACGTACGCTATCACGGCGACAGTTCTTTCTCACCGGGCGGAAGTTTTTATGACATCATGTTCTGCCTGAAGAACTACGGACTCGTGCCGCAGGAAGCCATGCCGGGCATTATGTACGGTGATTCGCTGCCTGTACACAACGAACTGGATGCCGTGGCAGGCGCATACGTAGATGCCATCGCCAAAGGCAGACTCACCAAGCTGACTCCCGTATGGAAAAACGGTCTGAGCGCCATTTACGACACTTACCTCGGCAAATGCCCTGAAAAGTTCACTTACAAAGGAAAAGAATACACACCGAAGACTTTCGGCGAATCACTCGGAATCAATCCGGACGATTATGTATCGCTGACTTCGTATACACACCACCCGTTCTACACCCAGTTTGCCATCGAAATTCAGGACAACTGGCGCAACGGTCTTTCCTGGAACCTGCCTATCGACGAGCTGATGGCTGTTATGGACAATGCCATTAAGAACGGTTACACCTTTGCATGGGGCAGTGACGTGAGCGAACAAGGTTTCACCCGCGACGGTATCGCCGTTATGCCGGATGCAGCCCGCGGCGCAGAACTCACCGGTTCGGACATGGCTCGTTGGACAGGCCTTACCGCTGCCGACAAGCGCAAAGAGCTGACCGGCAAACCGCTGCCGGAAGTCAACGTTACCCAGGAAATGCGTCAGACTGCTTTCGACAACTGGGAAACAACCGACGACCACGGCATGGTTATCTACGGCATTGCCAAAGACCAGAACGGAAAAGAATATTTCATGGTAAAGAATTCCTGGGGACTGAGTGGCAAGTATAAAGGCATCTGGTATGCTTCCAAAGCTTTCGTTGCTTACAAAACCATGAATATCCTTGTTCATAAGGATGCACTGCCCAAAGACATCGCCAAGAAATTGGGCATCAAATAACATCTTTCCGAATCTCGAACAGAAAAAGAAAAACGCATTAGTTGTCATCACTCATCACCAAATCCCTGCATACCCCTATTCATCGGGTATACAGAGAGTGACGACAAAATTATAAGAGTGACGACCGAATATCGGTCGTCACTCTTATAATTTTGCAGCCTTCCGAACCAACTATCTGTATTACAAACACTTGCCATTCACAGACAGAAAATTGATTATACCTTGTTTTCTTTGTTTTTTGCCACATTTCACTCCGGTTATCTCCGGTACAAAATACAACAATACCTTATATATAATGCCGCAAAGCTTCATACATAATGTCGCTATACCTGTTTCTTTTCTTCGTTTTGCAATTGGCAACCGAAGAGCCCGCAGTTGGCAACCGTACGGCCCGCAACCGGAAACCGGACAGCCCGCAATTGAAAAACGAAGTTTTACACCGTTCCGAACGGTATTTTACACCATACACAAGCGGAAAAAAGACGGTATGAAACAAGAAAAACAACAGGTGTTTCCCACGCTTCTCAACTTACTTTTTTTATATCTTCCACGATCTGCGGCGCTGTCAGCCGGTTGTCCCGCAGCAACTCGCCTGCATCATAACGGTCTGCAAACTCTTTCCGGATGCCATAGTTCAGCACTTTCATGCCCGATGCGCCGTAATAACGGGCAATCTTCTCGCCAAAACCACCGTCGAGCACACCGTCTTCGAGAGTTACCACCAACGTGTGGTCGCGTTTCAAATCTTCGAGCAAAGCCTCATCCACTCCGGTAATGAAACGGGGATTGACGAGTGTTGCATCCACTCCGGTTTCTTCTTTCAGCTTTCTAACCACTTCTTCGCCCAATTGAAAGAAAGAGCCAAGCCCAAGAACGGCAACCTGCCCGCCACGGTGCGCCACTTCATAACGGTTCAGCAGCTTGCCGTAATCCTTCTCCGGTTCGATGCCGCGCGAAAGGACTCCGTTGGCGGGAACACGAATGGCGACGGGATGCTCCGTCTGATGAATCCCCCACTCCAACATGGCAAAATACTCCTCACGGCAAGTAGGAGCCAGATAAACCATGTTCGGAATGTTGCCGATGACCGGAATATCGAACAGGCAAAGGTGAGTGACATCGTTCATTGTCGAAGCACCGCCCCAAAAGACGAGAATCAATGCGGGATTGTTGTTGATACAGAGGTCCTGCGACAACTGGTCGTAGGCGCGCTGGATGAAAGTGCTGTACACCCCGAATACCGGTTTCCCGCCACCGGCGGCAATGGCAGACGCCATGGCAACGGCGTGCTCCTCGGCAATGCCCACATCGACAAACTGACGCCCCGCCTCTTCGCGACGCTCTGCCGTAAAGCCGAATACGGTGGGTGTGCCCGCTGTGATGCCGACAACGGTACGGTCTTTCTTCATCTCTTGCAGCAGATACCTTACCGTAAGGTCGCCGTAATCTTCTTCATTACCGGAGTCAACCGCCAGGCTGCCCGTCTCCAGGCAGAACGGAGCACTGTAATGGAAACGTTCCTGCTGCTGCTCGGCAAGGCGGTAGCCTTTACCTTTGAGGGTATTGATGTGTACCGCAACCGGGTGGTCGATGTCTTTCACCTTTCGGAAGGCGTCTATCAATGCCTGCACGTTATTGCCGTCTTTCACGTACAGATAATCCAGTCCCATGGCGGTAAAGAAGTTGCAAGGCGCCTGACCGTCGGTTTCGCGCAGCAGTTGCAGGTTACGATACAAACCGCCGTGATTTTCGGCAATGGACATTTGGTTGTCGTTCACAATCACGATGAAGTTCGTTCCCAGTTCGGCAGCACTGTTCAGCCCTTCAAAAGCCTCGCCGCCGCTTAAAGAGCCGTCGCCGATTACGGCTATCACATTGCCCGTACCGCCCTTCAGGTCGCGCGCTTTGGCAAGTCCGGCGGCAAGGCTGACAGAAGTCGACGTATGTCCGATAACGAAGAAGTCATGTTCGCTTTCCGAAGGTTCGGTGTAACCCGACACCTCATCGTATGCGGCAGCGTCCATAAATGCCGCCTTGCGCCCTGTGAGTATTTTGTGTGCATAACTTTGGTGGGAAACGTCGTAGACAATCTTGTCTGCCGGCGAATTGAACACATAGTGCAAGGCAACGGTAGCCTCTACCATACCCAGATTCGGGCCTACATGACCGCCGTGCTCACTCAGCTTCTTCAGCAATACGCCGCGCACTTCTTCACTCAATGTTTCCAGTTCGCCTGCCGAAAGCCGCTTCACGTCGGCAGGCCCGTTAATCTTTTCTATATACATAGCTTTATTATAAATAGATGGTTTATTTAAAAACGACGGATAGCATAACAATGATTTACCGATATGTCCGACGCTGCAAAAATACAACGGAGAGAACACTCGGAAGGTAGACGGATTACGGTTTGCGTTACCCTTTTTACGGTTTGCGTTTTTGCTCAAAATCTCCCCGGATGTGCATTTTTTACCTTGTTTTCTTGTCAAACCCAACTCTTTGCGTAAATTTGCAAGCTGATAGTTAACCGGACAATTTCAGTAGCAGGACTCTACTACTCCTATTCCCGGTACTGACATATGGAATACTAATACTAATAATTAATAACATGAGTTTGAAAATCGTTGTACTGGCAAAACAAGTTCCCGACACACGCAACGTTGGGAAAGATGCCATGAAAGCCGACGGAACCATCAACCGCGCGGCACTCCCTGCCATCTTCAACCCCGAGGATCTGAACGCTCTTGAACAGGCTCTCCGACTGAAAGATGAACATCCGGGCTCCACCGTAACCATCCTGACCATGGGACCGGGACGCGCAGCCGAAGTTATCCGTGAAGGACTTTACCGCGGCGCCGACAACGGCTATCTGCTGACCGACCGCGCTTTTGCCGGAGCCGATACGCTGGCCACTTCCTACGCCCTTGCCACCGCCATCAGGAAGATAGGCGATTATGACATCATCATCGGCGGCCGCCAGGCCATCGACGGCGATACGGCACAGGTAGGCCCGCAAGTGGCTGAGAAGTTGGGATTGACGCAGGTTACTTATGCGGAAGAGATTCTGAATGTGGACAAAGCAGCCGGAAAGATTACCGTAAAACGCCATATCGACGGCGGTGTGGAGACTGTGGAAGGCCCGCTGCCCATCGTTATCACCGTTAACGGAAGCGCCGCTCCCTGCCGTCCGCGCAATGCCAAACTGGTACAGAAATACAAACGCGCCCTCGGTGCGCAGGAGAAAGCCGCCATTGAAAAAGAAGGCGCCGAACTGCCGTATGCAGCCCTTTACGAGAAATACCCTTATCTGAACATCACGGAATGGAGTGTGGCCGACGTCAACGGCGACCTCGCACAATGCGGTCTGAGCGGCTCGCCCACCAAGGTGAAAACCATTCAGAATATTTCATTCCAGGCCAAAGAAAGCAAAACGCTCACAGGCAGCGACCGGGATGTAGAAGATTTGATTGTTGAACTGTTAGCTAACCACACCATAGGATAAGATTATGAATAACGTATTTGTATATTTAGAGATAGAAGGCACTACGGTTGCCGATGTCAGTCTCGAACTCCTGACCAAAGGTCGTAAATTGGCTAATCAGTTGGGCTGCCAACTGGAAGCAGTTGCTGCCGGCAGCAATCTGGCAGGCATTGAAAAGCAGGTATTGCCTTTCGGCGTCGACAAACTGCACGTATTCGACGCTCCGGGCCTGTTCCCATACACTTCCCTTCCCCACTCTTCCGTCCTCATCAACCTGTTCAAGGAAGAACAGCCGCAAATCTGCCTGATGGGTGCAACCGTTATCGGCCGCGACCTCGGCCCGCGCGTATCTTCCGCACTGACCAGCGGACTGACCGCCGACTGTACCTCACTCGAAATCGGCAACCATGAGGATAAGAAAGAGGGCAAGACCTACGAAAATCTGTTGTACCAAATCCGTCCCGCATTCGGCGGCAACATCGTGGCAACGATTGTGAACCCCGAACACCGTCCGCAAATGGCGACCGTGCGCGAGGGCGTGATGAAGAAAGAGATTCTGGATGCCGACTACAAGGGTGAAGTAATCCGCCACGACGTTGCCAAGTACGTTCCCGAAACGGACTATGTAGTGAAGGTTATCGACCGCCACGTGGAAAAGGCGAAACACAACTTGAAGGGTGCTCCCATCGTCATTGCCGGCGGTTACGGCATGGGCAGCCGCGAGAACTTCGACATGCTGTTCGACCTTGCCAAGGAGCTTCACGCCGAAGTAGGCGCCAGCCGCGCCGCCGTCGATGCGGGCTATGCCGACCACGACCGTCAGATAGGTCAGACGGGTGTAACCGTCCGTCCGAAACTCTATATCGCCTGCGGCATCTCAGGACAAATCCAGCACATTGCCGGAATGCAGGAGAGCGGTATCATCATCTCCGTGAACAATGACGAGAACGCTCCTATCAATGCCATTGCCGACTACGTTATCAACGGTACGGTAGAAGAGGTTATTCCGAAGATGATTAAGTATTACAAACAGAATAGTAAATAAGGAGTTAACTCCGCTAACTCCTAAAGGGAAAAACAATATGGCTAATTTTTATACAGATATTCCGGAACTCAAGTATCACTTGAACAATCCGATGATGCAACGTATCTGCGAACTGAAAGAACGCGGCTACGAAGATAAAGACAAGTTCGATTATGCACCGCAGGATTATGCGGATGCAATCGACTCCTACGACAAGGTGCTCGAAATCACCGGTGAGATTACGGGTGAGATTATCGCGCCCAATGCCGAAGGCGTGGACGAAGAAGGCCCTCATTGCGCCAACGGCCGTGTGGAATATGCCAGCGGCACCAAACAGAACCTCGACGCCATGGTAAAGGCCGGACTGAACGGTATGACCATGCCGCGCCGTTTCGGCGGACTGAACTTCCCGATTACCCCGTACACCATGTGCGCGGAAATCGTAGCTGCCGCCGATGCCGGCTTTGGCAACATCTGGTCTTTGCAAGACTGTATCGAAACTCTTTACGAGTTCGGTAACGAAGACCAGCACAGCCGTTTCATTCCCCGCATCTGCGCCGGTGAAACCATGTCCATGGACCTGACCGAACCCGATGCCGGTTCCGACCTGCAGAGCGTGATGCTGAAAGCCACTTACGATGAAGCCAACAACTGCTGGCGCCTGAACGGCGTGAAGCGTTTCATCACGAACGGCGATGCCGACCTGCACCTCGTGCTGGCACGCTCGGAAGAGGGAACAAAGGACGGCCGCGGTCTGTCCATGTTCATCTACGACAAGCGTGACGGCGGTGTAAACGTGCGCCGCATCGAAAACAAGCTGGGTATCCACGGTTCGCCCACTTGCGAACTGGTATACAAGAATGCGAAGTGTGAACTTTGCGGCGACCGCAAGCTCGGTTTGATTAAATACGTAATGGCGTTGATGAACGGCGCCCGTCTGGGTATCGCCGCTCAGTCCGTAGGTCTGTCACAGGCTGCCTACAACGAAGGGCTGGCTTATGCCAAAGACCGCAAACAGTTCGGTAAAGCCATCATCGAGTTCCCCGCCGTATACGATATGCTGGCCATCATGAAAGCCAAACTGGATGCCGGCCGTGCCCTGCTGTACCAGACTTCACGCTACGTAGACATCTACAAGGCACTGGACGACATCGCCCGCGAACGCAAACTGACTCCGGAAGAACGTCAGGAACAGAAGAAATATGCCAAACTGGCCGATTCCTTCACACCGCTGGCAAAAGGTATGAACTCCGAATACGCCAACCAGAATGCTTACGACAGTATCCAGATTCACGGCGGTTCCGGCTTCATGCTGGAATATGCCTGTCAGCGCATTTATCGCGATGCACGTATCACCAGCATCTACGAAGGTACTACACAGTTGCAGACGGTAGCCGCCATCCGCTACGTCACCAACGGTTCTTATGCCGCCACCCTGCGCGACTATGAGCTGATTCCGTGCAGCGAAGAAATGCAACCGCTGTTGGACCGCGTAAAAGAAATGACGAATAAGTTCGAAGCCTGCACCAATGCCGTTAAGGAAAGCGGCAATCAGGAATTGCTGGACTTCGTGGCTCGCCGTCTTTACGAAATGGCTGCCGTGTGCGTAATGTCTCACTTGCTGATTCAGGATGCGACAACAGCTCCCGAAATGTTTGCCAAGTCGGCGTTGGTGTACGTAAACTATGCCGAGTCTGAAATAGAGAAGCATTTCAACTTCATCCGCAAGTTCAAGGCTGAAGAGTTGGAAAGCTATCGCAAGTAAAGACGTATAGATAGAAAATGCAGCGGACACCGGAACTTTATCAGTTCCGGTGTCCGTTTGCTTTTTATACACCCTAACTCTGTATCCAAAACAAGATTCTTCAACCATTAATCAAATGAAGCCGGATATAGAAATCGCAAATATTAACTAAAAAAAAAAAGTTACTTTTCACTCAATATACAATTATTATTTATATCTTTATTCCTTTCAAGGATTTTCTTTGAAAATGAATCTAAAACACAACCAAACGTATGCAGCAAAGACACGAAAACAGAAAGACTTACTTTCAGGAACTGGCAACGACCAGTGAACTTCATTTCCTTCCCTACATTCACCGATTCACTTCTGTCACTCCCCAAAGCCGGATTCTTGAAATCGGTTGTGGCGAAGGTGGCAATCTGGTACCCTTTGCCCGCATCGGCTGCCGGGTTACAGGCATTGATTTATCCGAAAACCGCATCCGGCAAGCCCGCCAGTTCTTCCAGGAAGAAAGACTGCCCGCCACTTTCATAGCCTCGGATATTTTTCAAATCATACAATTGGAAGAAGCATTCGACATCATACTGATTCACGATGTTATAGAGCATATCTCCGAAAAATACCGCCTTTTAGAACATATCAAACGCTTCCTCACTCCCGGTGGACTACTCTTTATCAGCTTCCCTCCCTGGCAAATGCCTTTTGGAGGGCATCAGCAGATTTGCCGGAACAAATATGTTTCACGCCTGCCTTTCATTCATTTATTGCCCGCAGGCATCTACAGCAGTTTATTACACCACTTTGGCGAAAGCCAGGCACGCATCGATGAACTTCTCGACATACGGAAATGCCGGACAAGTATCGAACTATTCGAAAAACTTCTCTGCACTTCCCACTATCAGATTTTTCACAAACAATTCTGGTTTATCAATCCGCATTACGAACAAAAATTTCACCTTAAACCGCGTAAATTGCTACGTCTCATCGGTTCGATACCGCATCTGCGCAATTTTTTCTGTACCTCATGCTTTTATCTGATACAATCATGAGGAACCGTATCCATGAACTGGACTATCTGAAATGCCTGTTTATCATACTCATGATCATCTTTCACCTGAGCCATATAGGAAGTAAGTATCCGTATGCCAAAAGTATCGTATATACTTTCCATATGCCCGCCTTCCTGTTGATTTCGGGTTATCTGATTAACGTGCATAAAAAGCCGGAAATTTTTCTGAAAGCGATGGCATGGATATTCATTCCATACACCATTATGGAAATCAGTTATGCCTGCATGTCTATGCTATTTCCCGTTTGGGACGGGATAAAAGAAATCAGTGCCTCAGTTCTGCTCGGCAAAGTATTGCTTGATCCTATTGGGCCTTACTGGTATCTGCACACATTCATATTATGTGGCACCACCTATTATTTCGTGCATACTTATCTCAGTTCGACTCCATTTATCCGCCTACTGGTAACAAGCAGTCTCCTTTTACTTTTCTCTTACATCTTTCATTTGCTGACATTTGCCAATGCTTTCTATTTCATGGCAGGCACTGCTATCCATCTGGGAAAACGTCCGTTCCTATCTTGTTTCCCCGCTTCTTTTCTTGCCATTATCCCTCTGGTTTTTCTGTGCAGCCAGCCGGAGAATCTGAACAGAGGCACTTTAGGAGGCATATTAATTACCGGATTGGTCATCAGCCTTTCGCTGTACATCTACAAACATCTTCCCCATACTGTGAAGCAAGCTTCACTGTTCATCGGAAAGAACACATTGCCTATTCTTCTTTTCTCCCCCGTCTTTACCGCACTGTCCAAACTCTTTCTGCCTTTTTTTTCGTTCGACCCGACAGGGATATGCTTTCTCTGTACCGCCACAGTCATCACTCTGTACGGTAGCATTTTCATCGCATTCTGTTTGGATAAAGCATGCCTTTCTCCTTTCTTCTTCGGAAAAAAGATACTCATATAGAAAATCGGCATTTCAATAGAACCTATATTACGGCGACACACGACCGGAATAACCCAAGAAGCGGAAATGTGATGCGGAAGCTCGGCATGACTTACTGCTATTCATATGAAGAACAATGGCAACCCAAGAACTTTCCTGTGATATTCAGGATGTACCAGTTAAACTTAGATGGTAATACTGATTCCGTATACAGGAAATACTGGGATACGTCCGAAAATCATTTTATCGAAGATTTGTAGCCGATATAAGCACGTTGCTTTCAAATAGACACATCATTCTTTTATTTACTGATAGGTCGATATAAATGGAACAGAAGCGGACAGAATAGAAAGAGAATGATTCAATTTTCTTCTTCGTCCGCTTTCTTTTCTTTATATTTGCATCTATAAAAGCTATCTGAACAAATAAAGTAAAATAGACGATTGCCCAATCATTGTTAGAGAATAATTTCTTTGATGTACAGAAACTTTTTGTCGTTATTTTGCGCTTTTCTGCAAACTGTTCCGAAGTATTTCCCCGACAACATTTTACACTGTCGGGGAGCAAAGGGTGGAAATGGTTCTATCTATTCGGGATTTCTCCCGTCCTCTGTAGCACGCCGTCCCGATAGAACTCGATACGCCCGGGCTTGAACCCCATTTCTCCGAGGGCTATATACTTGATATAGTCCCGGTACTTTTCGCCTGAAAAGTTCTTTCCGCAGAGATTGTTGAAAAACATCGGGATAGAAAACCCGTCCTCGCTCGACAGCACCACTTTGCCGTCCTGTCTGATTTCATCTGTCATACCCATTTTGTTTTTAAAAGGTCGTTAAATATTGAAAACCGTTTTTTCTTTCCCTGCTTTCGCCTTGCAGTACAGGTCTGTTTTTCGGTTTTTTTAAGGCAGGGAGAGGATAAAGCATCGGCATAATGAGCCAAACCCGGATAGAAGAAGGTGTGTCGTAATGCACGATGCACCTTCTTTCTTATTCATCACTATACAAATCTGTTCATTTTCTTTAAGCTGCGATCTTTTGAAGATTT
>OLSF01003113.1_pt1 | contig 11609 bp, 10 predicted proteins | sample 1672301 | NCBI WGS metagenome assembly OLSF01 (sample SAMEA3136669, study PRJEB25190) | human gut metagenome | biome: human gut; feature: human-associated habitat; material: faeces | place: Austria | collected 2013
AAGAAATGCGAGGAGGGGAAGCATTCATAGTTGCGAAGGCCATTTTCCCTCCTCGCGCTCCTCCCCTCCGGCCACGGGGAACGGGCTGTTGCCCGCGTTGCGGGCAAAGCGCCTGCTGCGGACAGGCTGTCGCAGACAGCCGCTTCCGACGCGCTTTCGCCGAAGGCGAACAGCTCGTCAGTCTGCCTTCAGCGACTGACGTCTAACCCGACATAACTTCCGGGCTCCCGCTCTGAGGTTTCTCACGTTCGTCACTCAGTTTTCATCGACTGAAGTTCAACACGCCTCAACTTCCAGGTTCCCGCTCCGAGATTCCTCACTTTCGTCACTCAGTTTTCGGCGACTGAAGTTCTACATGCCACAGCCAAGCGTGCCCAACGGAGGGGGTTCTTAGGGGGAGCGTGCGGGCTTCGCAACTTTGAGCTCGCTCCCCCTAAGGGTTTTCTCAGCTTACAAACTGAAACAAAACTACAACTAAAATCCACCATAAAAAACATTCTACAAAGCTCTTACATCAAGAACGATAATCCGCATTGATCTTTATGTAATCATAGGTGAGGTCGCATCCCCACGCAGTTGCGGATGCATCTCCCATCTTCATATCCGCGATGGCTGTCACTGCCTCTTCTGAGAGGATCTTAGTTGCTTCCTCTTCGCTGTAGCCTGTAGAAACTCCATTTTCAATGATTTTGATCTTTCCTGCTTTGCTCTCAAAGTAGAGATCTACCTTTTCCGGATCGAACTGGACGCCGGAGTAGCCGAGGGCGCAGAGGATTCTTCCCCAGTTTGCGTCGTGGCCGTAGATGGCTGCCTTTGTTAAGGAAGAGGTTACTACGGATTTACTTAAGGTTACGGCTTCTGCCTTGGTGGCTGCGCCGATGACCTTGACCTCGAAGAGTGCAGTTGCGCCTTCTCCGTCACCTGCGATCTTTTTGGCAAGGGTTGTGTTTACGTAGTTAAGAGCTTTTTTGAACTCTTCATAATCTGCGTTTTTCTCTGTGATCTTCGGATTGCCGGCCTGGCCGTTTGCAAGGAGGAGGACGGTGTCGTTTGTGGAGGTATCTCCGTCAACGGATACCATGTTGTAGGTGTCCTTGATATCCTCGCTGAGTGCTTCCTGAAGAAGTTCCTTTGAGATATCCACATCACTGGTGATAAATCCAAGCATTGTGCACATATTGGGGTGGATCATTCCGGAGCCCTTGCACATACCGCCTACCGTTACGGTTTTTCCACCGATCTCGATCTCTACCGCTGCCTCTTTCTTCTCGGTATCTGTTGTCATGATGGCTTTTGCTGCCTCAAGGCCTGCCTCGCGGCTTCCTGCAAGCTTCGGTGCCATGGCTTTTACTCCGTTTGCGATACGGTCGATGGGAAGCTGCATTCCGATGACACCGGTGGATGCTACCAGTACGCTGTCTTCCGGGATCCCAAGGCTTTCGGATGCTGCCTTGGCTGTTTCCCTGCAATAGCCGAATCCTTCCTCGCCGGTACATGCGTTGGCGATTCCGCTGTTGCAGATCACAGCTCTTGCACCCGGGTGATTATATACAATGTCCTGATCCCATCTTACAGGAGCTGCTTTTACCACATTGGTCGTGAAGGTTCCTGCAGCCACACAGGGAACCTCACTGAATACCATGGCCATATCGGTACGGCCTTTATATTTGATCTCTGCTGCAGTTGACGCTGCCTTAAAACCTTTTGCGGCTGTAACGCCGCCGTCGATGATCTTCATATTATATATCTCCTCTCAATGGTGATGCCAGATCGAATATCGCCGTTCATTCGTTTAAAGTCCTTCGGCATCCCCCATATTTTATTTGTGATCTGCCTGTTTTACGGACACATCGGAATCTGTTTCAGTCCTTCGTTCTCGTCAAATCCAAACATCAGGTTCATGTTCTGAACAGCCTGTCCTGCTGCACCCTTTACCAGGTTGTCGATAGCGCCCATCATGATGACTCTCTTTGTTCTCGGATCGATCTTGAAGTTCACGTCCACAAAATTGCTGCCTTCTACATTTCTTGTCTGCGGGCATACATCCTTGTTCAGGACACGTACAAAGAACTCGTCTTTATAATATTTGTCATAGGCTGCTTTTACTTCCTCGTAGGTAACATCCTTGGTCAGGGAGGCATATGCTGTTACCAGGATTCCACGGTTCATCGGAACAAGATGCGGGGTAAAGTTGATCATCACTTCCTGTCCGCATGCATATCCAAGCTGATCCTCGATCTCCGGTGTATGTCTGTGTGTGGCAACACCGTAAGCTTTGATGCTCTCGTTTACCTCACAGTAGAGATTCGGAACCTTGGCTCCTCTTCCTGCTCCGGAGGTTCCGGACTTGGCATCAATGATAATGGTATTCGGATCAATGAGGCCTTCCTTTAACAGCGGATAAATAGACAGTGTGGAGCATGTCGGATAGCATCCCGGGTTGGCGATCAACCTTGCATTCTTAATATCCTCACGGTTGATCTCGCAGAGGCCATAAACAGCTTCCTCGATAAACTGCGGAGCCTTATGCTCGATTCCGTACCACTTCTCATATTTTTTCACATCTTTAATACGGAAATCTGCGCTTAAGTCGATCACCTTACATTTGGAAAGGATTTCTTCATTAATAAGGGATGCACAAAGGCCCTGTGGTGTTGCGGTAAAGATTACATCCACCTCATCTGCAAGTGCAGCCATGTTGTCATCCATACATTTGGCATCCACCAGCCTGAAAAAATTCTGATAAATATCTGCATACTGCTGATCTATGTAGCTTCGGGAGCCGAACCATTTGATCTCAACGTCCTTGTGTCCAAGAAGAAGTCTTACGATCTCATTTCCTGCGTATCCTGTCGCACCGATAATTCCTGCTTTAATCATCTTTCACATTCCTCCTCTGCCGTTTTTTCTACGGCTTAATACACCCTGCAGAAGCGCTTGCTATTCTTATTTATGCCTCTTTTTTATGTCTTCTGATATCTGAATCTTCTGCACAGGTCAGACGGACATCTTAAACCTGTCTGTACTGCCAGCTCATATGTCCATCTTATCAATGGATAGATTATACATCTTCTCTGCATATTATGCAATAGTCATTTTCTTTGATTTTTCACGGTCTTTTCTGTTTTTCCTGTATTTTATTATAATATCGCCTACTTTTAGATGTATTTTTATGCAAAATTTTTTTCATATTTTTCAAATTATCTCTTGCATATTTATAAAATCTGGTGTATATTAAGCCATGTCGACAGGACAGCCGAAAATTTTGTTTTGTCACGCATGAATATTTATTCACTCTGGTAAAGTTATAAAACAGCATAATTTTTTTCCAGATAACGTAAAAAAATTCACCGTCCCGGAAATGTCCGGAGCGATACAAAATCAAAAAAATCCCAGGAGGACATATATTATGAAAGAAAAAGTTGTTTTAGCGTATTCCGGTGGTCTTGATACCACAGCCCTGATCCCGTGGCTGAAAGAAACCTTTGATTATGACGTTGTCTGCTGCTGTGTAAACTGCGGACAGGGAAACGAGCTGGACGGTCTTGAAGAGAGAGCAAAAATGTCCGGTGCTTCCAAATTATATATCGAGGATATCGTCGATGAGTTCTGCGATGACTTCATCATGCCGTGTGTAGAGGCTGGTGCTGTATACGAGCATTCCTATCTTCTCGGAACTTCCATGGCTCGTCCGGTCATTGCCAAGAAGCTGGTTGAGATCGCACGTAAAGAGGGTGCCGTTGCTATCTGCCACGGTGCTACCGGTAAAGGAAATGACCAGATCCGTTTCGAACTTGGCATCAAGGCTCTCGCTCCGGACATCAAGATCATTGCTCCATGGCGTATGACAGATCTGTGGACCATGCAGTCCCGTGAAGATGAGATTGAGTTCTGTAAGGCTCATGGCATCACTCTTCCATTTGATGCAAGCCACAGCTACAGCCGTGACAGAAACCTCTGGCACATCAGCCATGAGGGACTTGAGCTTGAGGATCCATCCCAGGCTCCGAACTATGATGACATGCTTGTATTAAGTGTAACACCTGAGAAGGCTCCGGATAAAGAAACTGAGATCACCATGACATTCGAGCAGGGTGTTCCGAAAACACTCAACGGAAAAGCAATGAAGGTTTCCGAGATCATCACAGAGCTGAACAAGCTTGGCGGTGAGAACGGCATCGGTATTGTTGATATCGTTGAGAACCGTGTTGTTGGTATGAAATCCCGTGGCGTTTATGAAACTCCTGGCGGAACGATCCTGATGGCAGCACATGACCAGCTTGAGGAGCTGATCCTTGACCGTGAGACAATGGAAGCCAAGAAAAAGCTTGGCAGCCAGTTTGCACAGGTTGTTTACGAAGGAAAATGGTACACACCTCTCCGTGAGGCTATCCAGGCATTTGTTGAGTCCACTCAGAAATATGTTACCGGTGAGGTTAAATTCAAGCTTTACAAAGGAAACATCATCAAGAATGGTACAACCTCTCCGTACAGCCTTTACAATGAGTCTCTTGCTTCCTTCACAACCGGTGATATGTATGATCATCATGATGCAGACGGATTCATCACTCTGTTCGGTCTGCCGCTGAAGGTTCGTGCCATGAAGCTTGCAGAAGTTAAGAATAACCAGAATCAGAACTAATTTTGTTGGACATTGTTCCGACAGATCATAAGAATGCCCCGGGAAGCTATATAAGTTCCCCGGGGTCTTTTGTTATATACTGCTTTGATCACATAATACCTAATAAACGAAAGGATTTTTTATCATGAACTCACAGAAAATGCCTCTGAAAAATTCTCTCTGCCTGCTTCTGGCCGCAACGATCTGGGGAATCGCCTTTGTTGCCCAGAGTGTGGGCATGGAATATGTCGGCCCCTTCACCTTCAACGGCGTCCGTTCCCTGATCGGCGCCGCTGTCCTGGTTCCGGTGCTCTTTATCCTGAACCGTTCCGGAAATAAATCCTCTGCTGCCACAGACTCCGCAATACCGGAATCCTCGTCAACACCTTCAGAAAAAGCTGTATCCCCCACGCCATATAACAGCCGTGACCTGTGGCTGGGCGGCATTGCCTGCGGATTTGCTCTTTTTGCTGCCAGCAGCTTCCAGCAGTTTGGTATCCAGTACACAACAGTAGGAAAAGCCGGCTTCATCACCGCCTGTTACATTGTCATCGTCCCGATCATCGGAATTTTCCTGAAAAAGAAATGCAGTCCCTTTATATGGACAGCCGTTGTCATGGCACTGGTCGGACTTTATCTTCTCTGCATCACAGACGGATTTTCCATTGGCCTCGGAGATATTCTGGTGCTGGTATGTGCTTTTCTCTTTTCCCTGCACATTCTGGTGATTGACTATTTTTCCCCGAAGGCAGACGGTGTAAAGCTTTCCTGTATCCAGTTTCTGGTCTGCGGGATCCTGTCCATGATCCCGGCACTTATTCTGGAACATCCGCAGATTTCTTCCATTCTCACTGCCTGGCTGCCGATCCTGTATGCTGGTGTGATGTCCTGCGGTGTTGCCTACACCCTGCAGGTCGTAGGCCAGAAAAATGTGAATCCCACAGTTGCTTCTCTGATCCTTTCTCTTGAATCCTGCATCTCCGTGCTTGCAGGCTGGGTGCTCCTGGATCAGAAGCTTTCCATAAAAGAGCTCCTTGGATGTGTCATCATGTTTGCAGCCATCATCCTGGCACAGCTGCCGGAAAAAGAAAAAGATAATAAATAAAAAACAGGCAGCCGGTTTGGTATTTTACCTTCCGGCTGCCTGTCTGCATGTTTCTTATTCTGCTGTTTCTTCCTTCTTAATAAAGTTATTATAATGTGCCTTGATCTTCTCAAAGCTCTCCTGGCTGATGTCGTGCTCCATCTTGCAGGCATCCTCCATTGCGATCTCTGCCGGAACCCCAAGTCCCTCCAGCATCTTGGCAAGAACAATGTGACGCTCATAAATCTGATTGGCAATCTCTGCCCCCTTCTCCAGAAGTGTCACGGTACCGTAACGGTCCATAGCAATATAACCATCCTCACGAAGAAGCTTCATTGCGTGACTGACGCTTGGCTTGGAAACACCAAGTCTGGTCGCAATATCAATGGAACGGACTCCTCCACCTTTTTTGGATAAAACCAGAATTGACTCAAGATAATCCTCCGCTGACTGTCTGATTTCCATATAAAATCCTCCCTGCAAAAATTTAACTCTATATAGACCCTCTAAAGGGATCTGAATCCCATTTCTTCCCTGTTCTACAGGCGAATATTAACTTTTAATATACCGCTTAAAGGATGTTGTGTCAAGCATTTCGCACATGTTTATCTTGACATTAAAAATAATTTCCCCGATAATAGTAGCTGAACAATATATCTGTTCTATAGCAGCCCGGAATCCTTTCCAGTAGTGCTGTCTTTTGAACAGTAAAGAAAGGAGATTTTTTATGCTCAAAACCCTTCTGGCCCAGGTCAGGGAGTTTAAAAAGGCATCGTTTCTCACGCCTTTTTTCATGATCCTGGAAGTTCTCTTTGAGACTCTGATCCCCCTGGCCATGGCTTCCATCATTGATAAGGGTGTGGAAGCCGGAAATATCGGCCATATCTATCGGATGGGTGCAGTTATGGTAGCTCTTGCCCTGTGCGGACTCTGGTCCGGCGTCATGGGAGGAAAATACGGAGCACTGGCCTCTACAGGCTTTGCCAGAAACCTCCGAAAAGCCATGTACACCAATATCCAGACCTTTTCTTTTTCCAACATCGACAAATACAGCACTGCCGGCCTGATCACCCGTCTTACCACTGATGTGACCAACCTGCAGAACGCCTATCAGATGATCCTTCGTATGTGTACCCGTGCACCGGCCAGTCTGATCTGTGCCATGGTCATGGCATTTCTTATCAATGCAAAGCTTGCAAGCATCTACCTTGTCGCTGTTATCTTCCTGGGAGGCTGTCTGATCTTTATCATGAGAAAAGCAACGGTATATTTTCAGGCCGTATTCCGTAAATATGACGACCTGAACGCAAGTGTCCAGGAAAACATCGGCGCTGTACGCGTTGTCAAGGCCTATGTCCGCGAAGACTACGAGATCAGCAAATTCCAGAAAGCCTGCAACAAAGTATACGAAATGTTCTTAAGTGCTGAGAAGATCGTTGTCATGAACATGCCCCTGATGCAGTTTACCGTTTATGCCTGTATCCTGGGGATCAGCTGGCTCGGCGCCAAAATGATCGTAGGCAGCGCCCTTACTACCGGTGAGCTTATGAGCCTTCTCACCTACTGCATGAACATTCTCATGAGCCTTATGATGCTTTCCATGGTTTTTGTTATGGTGACAATGAGTATTGCCAGCGCAGAGCGTGTTACGGAAGTCATCAATGATACTGCTGACATCACAGATCCGGAGAATCCGGTAACAGATGTCCCGGACGGAAGTATCGTCTTCGATCATGTGAATTTCAGCTATAAGAAAGACAGTCAGGAACCCGTTCTGAAGGATATCAATCTCTCGATCCGCTCCGGCGAGACCATAGGGATCATCGGCGGTACCGGAAGTGCAAAATCCAGCCTTGTCAACCTGATCAGCCGTCTTTATGACGTAACGGATGGTTCTGTTTCCGTAGGAGGCATCGATGTCCGTAAATACCATCTGGAATCTCTCAGAAATCAGGTTTCCGTTGTTCTTCAGAAGAATGTACTCTTCTCAGGAACCATTCTGGAAAATCTCCGCTGGGGTGACAAAAATGCCACTGAGGAGGAATGCCGCCGCGCATGCCAGCTTGCCTGTGCCGATGATTTCATCGAAAAAATGCCGGACAAATACAATACCTTCATTGAACAGGGCGGCTCCAATGTTTCCGGAGGCCAGAAGCAGCGTCTCTGTATTGCCCGCGCTCTTCTGAAGAAGCCGAAGATACTGATCCTGGATGACTCCACCAGTGCGGTAGATACTGCCACAGATGCAAGGATCCGCCGTGCCTTTGCCGAGGAGATCCCGGATACCACCAAGCTAATCATCGCACAGCGTGTTTCCAGCATCCAGAACGCGGACCGGATCATCGTTATGGATAACGGTGAGATCAACGGTTTTGGTACCCACGAGGAGCTTCTTAAGACCAACGCCATTTATCAGGAAGTATTTCATTCACAGACCGGCGGCGCCGGTGATTTTGACGAGGGAGGTGAGCCGGCTTGAAAAAACAGAACATGAAAGGCCCGGGCGGTCCTGGCCCAAGGGGTATGGGAACACCGGAGCAGCCGGGAAAGCTTCTGGGACGCCTTGCCCGTTATATCTTTAAAAACTACAGTATCCATATCGTGATCGTGGTGATCTGCATTTTTGTCAGCGTTCTTGCCAATGTACAGGGAACCATGTTCATGAAAACCCTGATCGACCAGTATATCACACCGCTTCTCTCAGCAGATACACCGGATTTCGGGCCTCTGGCTGTAGCCATCGCACGTGTGGCATGCTTTTACGCCATTGGTGTTATTGCCACCTATACTTATAACCGTATCATGATCAATGTTTCCCAAGGAACCTTACGTAACCTCCGAAACGATATGTTTGCAACGATGGAAACGCTTCCCATCAAATATTTTGATACTCACGCACACGGCGATATCATGTCCATCTACACCAACGACATTGATACCCTGCGCCAGATGATCAGCCAGAGCTTTCCGCAGCTGCTTTCCAGTGTGATCACCATCGTCAGTGTTCTTGTAAGTATGCTGATCCTGAATGTTCCGCTTACTGTAGTTACCCTGCTTATGGTTGCCATTATGATGACTGCCAGCCGGAAGCTTGCAGGCTTAAGCGGAAAATATTTCCTGGAGCAGCAGACCAACCTTGGTATTGTCAATGGTTATATCGAAGAGATGATGGAGGGTCAGAAGGTTGTCAAGGTCTTCTGCCATGAGGACGAAAGCATCCGGAAATTCGATGAACTGAACGATCAGCTTTTCACCAGCGCAGACAATGCAAACCGTTTTGCCAACATCCTGATGCCTGTGGTCGCACAGCTTGGAAATGTCAGCTATGTGATCTGCGCCATGGTGGGCGGTATCCTTGCTATCAACGGCATCGGCAGCTTCACACTTGGCGGGCTTGCCAGCTTCCTGACCTTCAATAAGAGCTTCAACATGCCTATCAACCAGGTCAGCCAGCAGTTCAACAGTATTGTTATGGCTCTTGCAGGTGCAAAACGTATCTTTGATCTTCTGGATGAAAAACCGGAAGTGGATGAAGGCTACGTTACTCTCGTCAATGCAAAAGAGGAAAACGGTGTTCTTACCGAATCCGACAAACGTACCGGCCGCTGGGCATGGAAGCATTTCCACAAAGCTGAGGGTACCACTGATTATATCGAGCTGAAGGGTGATATGGTCCTGGAGGATGTAGACTTTGGTTATAATTCCAACAAGATCGTTCTCCATGACATCAACATGTATGCACAGCCAGGCCAGAAGATCGCTTTTGTAGGCTCTACCGGCGCCGGAAAAACCACCATCACCAATCTTCTGAACCGTTTTTACGACATTCAGAAGGGTAAGATCCGTTATGACGGCATCAACATCACCAAGATCAAAAAAGATGATCTCAGACGCTCCATGGGCATCGTTCTTCAGGATACCAACCTGTTCACAGCAACCGTTATGGAAAATATCCGCTACGGAAAGCTGGATGCCACAGATGAGGAGGTTATCGCAGCAGCAAAGCTTGCCAACGCCGACGGTTTCATCCGCAGGCTTCCGCAGGGTTATAATACCCTTCTCCGCGGAAACGGTGCAAACTTAAGTCAGGGCCAGCGACAGCTTCTCTCCATTGCCCGTGCAGCCGTTGCAGACCCGCCCGTCCTGATCCTGGACGAGGCCACCAGCTCCATTGATACCCGTACCGAAAAGCTTGTACAGGATGGTATGGATAAGCTGATGGAAGGCAGGACGACCTTTGTGATCGCCCACAGACTTTCCACAGTACGCAACAGTGACTGCATCATGGTCCTGGAGCAGGGACACATCATCGAGCGTGGTTCCCACGAGGAGCTACTTGCACAGAAGGGCCGGTATTATCAGCTGTATAACGGCTGATCCAGGCTCACAGTTATTTTCGATCTAAAATATTCAATACCAAAAACATGCAGGGTGTATCTTTTCTGATAGTCCTGCATGTTTTTTTATGCTATAATCTTTGATTGAAATCTATTTTTCCGGAAAGGAGTCTCCGTATTTTTATATATGAAACAAACTGAAGAATATTACTACGGCAAAATGTCGAAAGATAAACAAAACGTGTACCGTGCAATGCTTCACGGGCTTATGGAGCTTTCCGACGAGTTCCTGATCCCGCAGGTACCAACCACCGATGGAAACTGGCTCTATGATGTATTTTTCCAGCTTCGTCTGGATCACCCGGAGATTTTCTGGGCTGTGGGGTTTAAATACCGTTATTACAAGGACTCGCCAAATCTGATACTGATTCCTGAATATATCTTCGACAAAAATAAAATCCGGGAGCATCAGAAAGCCCTGGGAGCCCGCGTAGACAAGCTTGTGCGCACCGCCATGAAGTTTTCCGAGTGGGATAAGGAAAAATATGTCCATGACTTCATCTGCGAAAATATCCGCTACGACAAACTGAAAAAGCCATATTCCCACGAGATCATCGGGCCTCTGGGCCATGGTGTCGGTGTCTGCGAGGGAATCGCCAAATCCGTAAAGGTCCTCTGTGATGCCCTTGGTGTATGGTGTATTATCGCCATCTGCGGGAACAATCCGGAAAAAGGGATCAAATACCGTCATACCTGGAACATCGTCCGGATCAACGGACAGTACTATCATCTGGATGCCACCTTCGATAATACTCTGGGCAAAAACGAAGACGGCTCAACCAGTATCCGTTACGATTATTTTAATCTGGATGACAAAAACATCTTCCGTGACCATGAACCACTGATCGCTCCGGCACCTCCCTGCCCGGATGGAAACCACTTTTATTACCGCGAGAAAAAGCTATCCTTCACCAAATTGGAAGACGTATACAAACGTGCCCTCCAGGCCGCAAAAAAAGGCCGCGAATTCACCTTCCACTGGCGAGGCGGATATCTCACCCGTGAAGTCCTCGCAGACCTTGTAGATCAGATCCAGGCCGCAGGAAAGACACGGGACAAAAAAGCCATCATCACACTCAACTGGCCTCAGGCTGTACTTCGATTTCATTTTGTGGAACAGCAGGCGGAAGGGAAGGTGTTTATTGAGGAAGTGAATGAAGGGGAGAAACTGTAACGTCATTTAAAAAATTCGATAGAGTCAAAATGCCACATATCATTATGCATATGTGGCATTTTTCTGTGAATATAATTCTAAAAATTAAAAGACTTTCCATAAATCAGATTTATAGAAAGCCTCTTAAGCACTGCGGATAACAGGACTTGAACCTGCACGGTTGCCCACTGGTACCTAAAACCAGCGCGTCTGCCAATTCCGCCATATCCGCATATTCAATTATATTTTCATCCTGTCTGATGATAAAAAAATAACGGAAAGCAAATGCTTTCCGCTAATGAGGCATCGGGGATTCGAACCCCGGACAACTTGATTAAAAGTCAAGTGCTCTAC
>OLSF01003114.1_pt1 | contig 11604 bp, 10 predicted proteins | sample 1672301 | NCBI WGS metagenome assembly OLSF01 (sample SAMEA3136669, study PRJEB25190) | human gut metagenome | biome: human gut; feature: human-associated habitat; material: faeces | place: Austria | collected 2013
CCAGCCACCAAGACCCCGAACCGTTCCCCGGCTTAACAACAAAACCGGCTTAATCGCTGTTAAACCGACATCGGTTTAATTCCGATCGCGGCTGTCACTATAGGTGGCCGGAATGGATCCGCATCTGCGAGGAGCACAAGCTGACGCGTTCGATGAGCGCGAAGGGATGCAGCCCGGACAACGCCGCCGCTGAGGGGTTCTTCGGCAGGCTCAAGCAGGAGTTCTTCCACAAGCGCAGCTTCGCCGGGGTCTCGATGGACGAGTTCATCGGCATGCTCGACGACTACATGGTCTGGTACCGCGACAAACGCATCAAGACCGAGTTTGGCATGAGCATCATGGACCGGCGCCGCGAGCTCGGACTCGTGGCATAATCAAAAAGCAAGGATAAAGAAGTCCAACAAAACGGCACCCCCCATGCACCGCTGGTACCCCGCCCGCGGGAGCATGGAGCGCACCGTGGAGACCAGGCCCGCGCAACGGTCGCCCACCACCAGCCTGACGCCCCTGAGGCCGCGCTCGATCATGCCTCTGACGAACTGCTCCCAGCTGGCGGAATCCTCCTTCATGCCCTCGGCCACTCCGATGACCTTGCGGTGGCCTTCGGAGTTCACCCCGACGGCGACGAGCACGCTCACGTTCTCCACCGAGCCGCCCCACGAGCGCCTGTGCCACACGCCGTCCATGAACACGTAGGGGTATTCGCGTTCCAACGGCCTCGTGCGCCACGAGTCGATGTCGGCGTACACCCTCTTGAGTTTGTCGGAGAGGGTCTGCGAGGGCATCCTCTCGCCCCACAGCAGCTGGCTGATGTCGTCGACCTGGCGGGTGGAGACGCCCGCCAGGTACATGTCGATCAGGGCCTCCTCGACGCTTTCCCCGCGCCGGCGGTAGCGTTCGACCACCGCCGATTCGAACAGGGCGCCCTTCAGTTTGGGCACCTTCAGCTCGAGCGTGCCGGCCTTGGCGGTGATCCTGCGTTCGTAATGGTCGGCGCGGTACGCCTTCCAGCCGCCGGAACGCTCGTATCTGGACGCCCCGGCGATCTCGTCGGCCTCCGCGTCGAGCATCGCGTTGAGTATCTCGGTGACCTTCTGCGTGACGAGCCGGTCGAGCCTGGTCTCGAGCATGTGCTGGTCGATCTGTATGATGTTCTCGGGCATGGTTCCGCCTCCTGGTTTCCAATCTCGGTTTTTAGTTTTGGCGAATGAAAAAACGTACACAGGACGCGGGGCCATGCCTTTCACGTCAGGCCTGAAAACCCAAAGTGCGCAAGAACTCGGACGTTGTCCTGCTGGGTGGCGTGTTGCTGCTGACCCGTAAACGCATTAACCGGAGTCTGGAAAGCTTGAACAGAAACGAATCCGGATTCGCCCAGTGAATGCAATGAAACCGCGCAGACTTCACTGCGCGGTTTTCATATAGGTGGCGCGGCTATTAAGCTGGAACCGCTTACGAAGCTTCGTGAAGGTATCGGAGAAAGAAAGCAGGTCGTGTTATGAAGGGCATCATTCTTGCCGGTGGCTCGGGAACCCGTCTTTACCCGCTCACCACGGTGACATCGAAGCAGCTGCTTCCCGTGTACGACAAGCCGATGATCTACTATCCGCTGAGCGTGCTGATGATGGCCGGGATCCGCGACATCCTGATCATCAGCACGCCGCACGATCTGCCGAACTTCGAGCGTCTGCTGGGCGACGGCAGCCAGTACGGCGTGAGCTTCTCCTACAAGGTGCAGCCGAGCCCCGACGGCTTGGCCCAGGCGTTCCTGCTGGGCGAGGAGTTCATCGACGGCGAGCCGTGCGCTCTGGTGCTGGGCGACAACATCTTCTACGGCAATGGCTTGGGCCGCACGCTGCGCAAGGCGGCTGCGGCCGAGCATGGTGCCACGGTGTTCGGCTACTACGTGGACGACCCGGAACGCTACGGCGTGGTCGAGTTCGACGAGAACAAGAAGGCCATCTCCATCGTGGAGAAGCCGGAGCATCCCGCGTCCAACTACGCGGTGACCGGCCTGTACTTCTACGACGAGCGCGTGGTCGAGTTCGCCAAGCGGATCAAACCGAGCGCTCGCGGCGAACTGGAGATCACGGACCTCAACAGGATGTATCTGGAGGACGGTTCGCTGAACGTGCAGACGCTCGGCCGCGGCTACGCCTGGCTCGACACCGGCACGATGGACTCCCTGTTCGAGGCGGGCGAGTTCGTGCGTACCGTGCAGCGGGCGCAGGGGCTGCCGATCGCGGTGGCCGAGGAGATCGCGTTCGAGAATGGCTGGATCGACCGTGAGCAGCTGATGAAGGCTGCCGAGAAGTACGGCAAGAGCCCGTACGGCAAGCATCTTAAGGATGTTGCCGACAACAAAATCATCGTCAAGTCGAAGCACGACTGAACCGTTGAATGGTTTGATACTTCTATAGGGATTGGTTAATTGAAAGTCAACGAACTTTTTACAAGGAAAAATTGGCTGTTACTTAAGGCGATGGTCAGTACGGATTTCAAGCTGCGATATCAGCAGTCTATTTTGGGTTACCTGTGGTCTGTGCTGAAGCCGCTTATGCTGTTCGCCATAATGTATCTGGTTTTTGTGCGGTTCCTTCGCTTCGGCGCTGATGTTCCGCATTTCGCAGTTGCTCTTCTGCTGGGTAGCGTTATGTGGAATTTCCTCGCGGAAGCCACGAACGGCGGTATGACTTCAGTTGTGGGTCATGGTGATCTGCTTAGAAAGATTCATTTCCCCAAGATCACGGTTACCATTGCCTCGATTATGAGTGCGCTGATCAATTTTGGGATCAACCTCATCGTGATGATTTTTTTCATCCTTATCAATGGTGTGCATATTTCGTTTAAAGCGGTCTTGATTATCCCTATTTTTGCGGAGCTTCTGCTCATTGCATCAGGTCTTGCATTTTTCCTGGGCGCATTGTTCGTGAACTTCCGTGATTTGAGCCCTATTTGGGAAGTCGTTCTGCAAGCTGGCTTCTACGCTACGCCCATCATTTACCCTATTTCTTTGGTGGCCACCAATATTGGTCCTCAAGCAGCTCGTTTCATTCTGCTTAATCCTATGGCACAGATAATTCAGGACGCCCGGTATGTGCTTATTGCGCCCGAGAATCAGACGGTATGGCAATCGTTCAGTACGTCATTGGTCGGTTTGATTCCGGTCGCTCTGTCCGTTGTCATTTTTATAGGTGGACTGGTGTTTTTCGAGTCTCGTTCTAAGTTGTTCGCGGAGCTGGTGTAATGAAGGAAGATATGCAGCAAACTTCGGATATTGCGCTCAAGGTTACGAACGTCTCTAAAAGCTTCAAGCTTCCTACGGAGAAATCGAGCAGCTTGAAGAACTCTTTGTTCAATCTTATTCGTGGTGTTCACGGGTATACGATTCAGGAAGTTCTGAAGGACATCTCCTTTGAAGTGCACAAGGGCGATTTCTTTGGCATTGTCGGGCAGAATGGTTCTGGAAAATCGACGTTGCTGAAAATTATTTCGCAAATCTATACGCCGAATACCGGTAGCGTTCAGGTTGAAGGCAAGCTTGTCCCCTTCATTGAGCTTGGCGTTGGTTTCAACCCTGAGCTGACTGGCAGAGAGAATGTGTATCTGAATGGCGCAATGCTGGGCTTCTCCAAAGACGAAATTGACGCCATGTATGACGATATCGTCGATTTTGCCGAGCTGGGCGATTTCATGGAGCAGAAGCTCAAGAACTACTCCAGTGGTATGCAGGTGAGGCTTGCCTTTTCCGTCGCGATTAAGTCTCAGGGAGACATTCTTGTTCTTGATGAGGTTCTTGCCGTTGGCGATGAGGCTTTCCAGAAGAAGTGTCAGGACTTTTTCTTTGACGCGAAGCGTGAGAAGAAGACAATTATTCTTGTCACTCATTCCATGAATGATGTTCGTAAGTATTGCAATAAGGCAATGCTGATTGAAAATGGGCATATTACCAAGTTCGGTAAGCCTGATGAAGTGGCCAATGCGTATTCGAACATCTTCCTACGCAGGCAACAGGCTGAGGTTGCTGCTGAAAATAATGAGAAGAAGTTGAGCACTAGCGCTGCGTGTGAGTTGAAGGACATTAAGGTTGTCGTTTCCGACGAGGAACGTCAGCTACTCGATATCAACGAGGACTTCGTTGTCGAAGCAACACTTGAATGCAAGCGTGATTTGCAGGGAGGCGTTTTCGCGATCAATCTCATAGATCAGGAGGGACGCGTTTCCGTTGCCGCTTCAACACGTTCCTGCAAGGGTGAGGGTATCTTCGCAAAGGGAACTCATCGCATTCGCTTCAACATAGGAAATACGTTGCCGTATGGCAGTTTCCATATCAATATTGCGGTTGCAGAAGGATATGATCTTGTCCTGAGGCAGGAAAACGTATACAACTTCGGCATTAAAAAGGATAAGGAATATAACCAAGTATTGATGCATCCCCATATTGATGTGTCCGTTCTTTGACTATATTCGGTGGGGCATTAGACTTAAATCATGCGTGATGGATCACGAGTCTTGATAACTCAGAGTGCTTTTTCCGGCATTGGAGGCAGTGAGGTGCAAGCTTTTGAGCTTGCACAATACCTGCGAAAGCAGGGTTGCCAAGTCACATTGTTCGCTTGGATGTGTAGCTCTCCAATGTCGGATATTCTGCAGGAGAATGGGTTCCGTGTCCTCACTCCCGAGTCGGAGGAATCGTCTGCGCTCTCGCTGAGCGATTTCGATATCATATGGGTTCAGCATGAGACGTTACCTGTGCAGTTGCTGAAGGAATTCGTGGATAATACGGCGAAGTCCGACCCTCTTATGATTTTCTCACACTTGTCGCCGTACCGGGAAGTGTACATTGAGCATCCGTATACTTTCGATCTTGAAGCTAAGCTGGCTGATGTCATCGTCTTTAATGCTCCGAATACACGTGATGCGCAGAAATCGGAGTTTCGTTCCTACGAGCGGATGATGCTTTATCCGAATCCTGCGCCGCTTGATTTTGTCGCATCAAAGCATATGCAATCAAGCGAGATGCATAAGATACTAGTGGTCTCCAACCATCCGCCGAAGGAATTACAGGAGGCGATGAGCCTTCTTTCCGCTAGGGGATATCAAGTGGACATGCTCATCGACGCGATAGGCAGCGAGAAGCCGGCCATCACCTCTGCGGAGTTGTTGGATCACTATGATTGTGTGATTTCGATAGGCAAGACGGTGCAATACTGCCTTGTACAGGGCATACCTGTGTTCTTGTACGATCGTTTTGGCGGTCCGGGATACTTGAACGAGAGCAACTATGAACTTGCCGAGTATTACAATTTCTCGGGGCGTTCCAAGCCGGACGGCTATTCTCTTCATGAAGCCATGAGGAATGCTGTATCTAATAGACGGACGCCGGAAGAATTGGTGTCGGACATTGAGGATGGCTATTCAGCGGCTGTGGAGTTTCAAACCTCTCATAGAAACGATTTTGTTGCTTGCTACTCCATCAGCAACGCTTTTGAGGCTGTCTATGAGAAAGGCATTGCTGAAAAGCATAGGAAAACGATTAGCGACCGGATATACGGAGAATATCTCGTAGAATCTCAGAAAATGATTGGCGAATATGTAGCTGCGCATCGTAGACTTGCCAATCCCAATGCCGCCTTCTACGAGCAGACGGTACAGTCTTTCGCTGGTGAAGGATATGTTTTTGCTGCAAGCGATGTACTGGAGCAAGAACAACGGTTGAAGAAGAACAACTCTGTTGAGATACATGTGCCACATGGCAAGAGGACGGCTCGTGTGGATTTCGGAGAGTCTCCCTGCGTCATCACTGATTTGAAGGTCAATGGGATTGAACGCCATTGTTGGAATAACGCTTCTTTGGAGATGAACGGGACGTACTTCTTCCTGGATCCGGACCCGCAAATCGTTATTGATTTGGGGAATTCCGTGAACACTCGGAAGAGTGACACTTCGCTGTTTGTTTCCGCGAACGTGTACCCTCTGAGTGGAATACCTCGCGATGTGGAAGAGCATCGCATAGCGGACATAAATGATTTGACCGAGAACCTGAAGAAGATTCAAGGCAGTCGTTGGTGGAAGCTGCATGAGAAGATGAAGCCTGTTATATCCTTTGCGCGAAGGATGGGACAGATTGTGAAAAGGTTTGTACGCTAGTATGTTGTGCACAGTGAATGGAATGAGTAAATGACTCTTGTAGACAATTCGACGGCCAAGCGGCTGGGCATACTCTGTTTCTACGATAAGAACGGTCGTGCGGCGAAGTTCCTCGATGGCTTCCTTGAGGATCTGATGCGGAGCCTGACCGATCTCGTCGTCATCGTGAATGGCAAGATTGATGATGAGGCCCGCAAGATGTTCGGCAAATACACGGACATCATCATGGTTCGTGAGAACACGGGGCTTGATGTCGCCGCGTACAAGCAGGCGCTGCTGACCATCGGCTGGGAGAAGCTGGAAACCTACGATGAAGTGCTGTGCCTGAACGACACCATCATGGGCCCTGTTTACCCGTTCAAGGAGATGTTCGAAACCATGTCCCGCAAGGATGTGGATTTCTGGGGCATCACGGCGTACGCGGGCGAAACCGTGAACGATGAGAAGATCCCCACGCATCTGCAGGCCTACTGGCATGCATACCGCCGCAGCTTGGTCTCCTCGCAGGCGTTCCACGAGTACTGGGAGAACATGCCCCTGTGGAAGGACTACGCGGAAGTCACACGCAAGCATGAGATGACCTTCACCAAGCATTTCGCCCAGCTTGGCTTCAAATGGGCGTCCTACATCGATTGGCGCAAGTACAAGGGCTACTCGTCTTACCCGCTGCTGTACATGCCGATGCAAATGCTGCGCGACGACCGTTGCCCGGTGTTCAAGCGTCGTTCCTTCTTCGTTGACTACAGTGCCTACTTCGATCAGACCGCAGGCCAGCCAGCGCTGGATCTGTACGATTTCCTGAAGAACGAGACAGATTACGACGTCGACCTGATCTGGGACGCGATTCTGCCGAACTACAATATCGACGACATTCGCAAAGCCCTGCACCTCGACTATGTGCTGCCGACCGTGACCCGCAATCCGAGAACCGGAGCCGACGTGCGTTCCGCGTTCATCTACCACATCTACTTCCTTGACCTGCTGGGTGACGCCTGCCGTTACATCAGCGCTCTGCCGGAAGAGACCGACCTGTACATCACGACCACCGAAGACAAGATCGACGCGATCCGCGATTATATGGCCTCCCACGGCGTGAACCATCCGGTCACGTTCATCTCCGTGGTGAACCGTGGCCGTGACGTGTCCGCGCTGCTGGTCGCGGCATGCGATGTCGTGCTGAGTGGCAAATACGATGTCATCGGTTTCGCGCACGACAAGAAGTCGAGCCAGAATCAGGAGAACGGCCATCACGGTACCGAAAGTCAAGGCTTCGCGTACAAGCTGATGGAGAACACGCTTGCCAGCCGCGACTATGTGGAGAACATTCTCACGCTGTTCTCCAATGAACCGCGCCTGGGCCAGGTCGCCCCGCCGCCGCCCTTCCATGCCCTGTACTTTGCGCACACCCTGCCGCATGACTGGGGCGCGAACTTCGAGATCACGAAGGAACTGCTGGAAGATCGCTTCGATATCCATGTGCCGCTGAGCCCGGGTAAGCCTTCGGCATCCGCCATCGGCTCCTGCTATTGGTTCCGTGTGGATGCGTTGAAGCCCTTGTTCGAGTATGGCTGGAAGTATGAGGATTTCCTGCCGGAAGGACAGATGGGGGAGGATGGTACCGTGTCCCACGCCATCGAACGCGCCAACGGCTACATCTGCCAGTCGCAGGGGTACTATCCCGCATGGGTCATGTCGGATCGATACGCACGTATTGAAGTTGATTCGCTGGTTTATTCCACTGCCATGCTGATGGGAGCAAGTTCTCGTGCGCATGAGGGCGAATCGTTGCAGGCAAATATGCACGGCTTATATAAGGCGACAAATCCAATGAGGATCTTCCCGGCAGTGAGGCGTCACCTCCATAAGGGTCTGCAGTTCTTGACGGCGAAAACCATTAAGAAAATGCCTGAACCGGTGCAGAATGTTACTTATCGCGCGGCTTGGTTACCCATCAATGCTGTGCGTGGGGTGAAGAACGCCGCGTTGAATGTGGTACGTGCCGTTCGTTGGCATAGATAACGTATTTTATACTGCTGTTTATGGAGGTGTCGGCGGCTAATGTAGCCGCCGACACCTCCATAAACAGCAGTATCTGCTATGCCATGTTTTTGACTTTACGATCGTATATACCCTTCTCAAACAGGCGGATTTTTTGTAGTGCCGCGCATTGTAGACGTTGATACGTAGTCAGACGTTCAAGAAGCTCGGCTTTCTTTTTCAGATCTGCCTCGTACTGAATCCGGTTGCTAGACTCGTTGATATCTGGTGCAGTTGCTTCCTCATTGACGGAACCGATCAGCGTGTAGTAGCTACGCGCCGGCATCACACCGTGTTCAAGCGCATATTCGAAATTTGTGATTCCAGCCGCCACGTTGTCATGGTAGAAGCTGAAACTACGTTCCTTGTGTGTTACAGAGCCTGCAGATTGCAGCCAATAATACAACACGCAATCAATATCGGCTACTTTGTTCATACGCGCGTACAGTCGGCCTGCGACCATCACATCCTGCGCATACATCCCCTCTGGGAACCGAATGCCATCCCACAACTCACGTTTGTACAGACGACACCAGTTCGCTTCGTTAAAATATCGTGCTTCTGTATTATGTCCGGTATATTCTCCTATCAATCGGAGAATTTTGCTGAATACCGTTTGATAAGCAAGCAACGGACTGTTGAAAACACTTATCATTTTTGGTGCGACAGTGCTTTGCAAAGCTTGATGCGAGATATTTTCTAATTGGGAAACGCCGAATTGCTGCCACCTTGCTTTGCTCATATCTGCACCAGTGATTTGTAAAGCATGCAGTAAGTATTCGATGTTATGCCTGTCGAGTATATCGTCATTATCTGCGAAAGCGATATAGTCCCCGTGAGCGATATCCAAACCGGTATTTTGCGCTTTGGCAATTCCGCCATTTTTTTGGTGGATTGCTTTGATTCGTGAATCGCTAGCTGCGTAGGAATCGCAGATACTTGATGATGCATCTTTGGAGCCATCATCAATGAGAATTATTTCAAGATTTTTGAATGATTGGGCAAGAATGGATTCAATACAGCGTGATAAGTATTTTTCCGAGTTGTAGACGGGAACGATGATGGAAATAAGTGGTTCTATATTGGGCATAGTTTCTCCGGACCAAAAGTACATGTATCGGAATTTAAGCGTTATCCACCTGTGATGCTATCACGTCTATCAAATAGGGAAGCTTTATTCAAGATGCGATAATCAAGTATTCGATTGTGCGTGGAGTTAATCTCTGCGGAACAGATCTCGGGTGTAGACCTTGGTATCCACGTCAGCGAGGTCGCTGTTCCAACGGTTGGCGACGATCACGGATGCACGGGTCTTGAAACCGGCAAGGTTATGGGTGACTTCGCTGCCTTGGAAGTCGGGCTTGTCCAACGTGGGTTCATAGATGAGCACGGGGATGCCATTGGCCTTGAACTGTTTCATCACGTCCTGAATGGCGGACTGGCGGAAATTATCGGAACCGGACTTCATAGTCAGTCTGTAGATACCGACAACAGGATCCTGAATGTCCTTGATACGTTCCATGACTTCGGAAGCCACGAATTCCTTGCGTGTACGGTTTGCGTCCACAATGGCTTCGATAAGGTTTTGCGGCACCTGATTGTAGTTGGCAAGTAACTGCTTGATGTCTTTCGGCAGGCAATAGCCGCCATAGCCGAAGCTGGGATTGTTGTAACCGTCGCCGATGCGCGGATCCAAGCAAACGCCGTCAATGATTTCGCGAGTGTTCAGTCCGCGGCTTTCCGCGTAGGTGTCCAATTCGTTGAAATATGCCACGCGAAGCGCTAGGTAGGTGTTGGCGAACAGTTTGATGGCCTCAGCCTCGGTGGTGCCGACCACCAGCGTGGGGATACCGGTACTGCCATCATGATTGGCGCTGGTGGCTTCAACTGGGTCTGCGCCCTCGGCAAGCAGATGCGCGAACTTACGTGCAGCCTTGATGGATTCAGCATCGTCCTGTGGGGCGCCCACCACAATACGGCTTGGATGCAGATTGTCATACAGCGCATGTCCTTCACGCAGGAATTCGGGAGAGAAGAGGATGCGATTGTCATTGAGGGTTTTGCGCAATTGCTGCGTGTAGCCAACGGGAATCGTCGATTTGATGACGATCCAAGCGTGCGGCGAATACTGGCGGACTGACGCAATCGCAGCTTCGACGCTGGAAGTATCGAAATAATTCTTCTTCTCGTCGTAATTCGTAGGCGTGGCGATTACAGCGAGATCGGCATCCGTGTACGCTTCCTGCGCGTCGATGGTGGCGTGGAAATCGAGCGGACGCTCGCCAGATGCGTTCCCCACCAGGAAATCGGTGATTACCGGATCGACGATAGGACTCTTGCCGTTGTTCAGCAATTCGACCTTCGCCGGAATGATGTCGAGCGCATGCACCTCGTTATGCTGGGAAAGCAGCAACGCGACGGACAATCCAACATAGCCGGTTCCTGCAACCGCGATTTTCATAACCAAACTGCCTTTCCCATTGCTGCCGTAATCCTAACCTATTGTAGACGGGCCACTCCGGCAGATCGACAAAGCCGGTGTCTTTCAGGTAATTCTTGCCGACACTCATGTCATATTGAATGAGCTGATAGTCATGGAGTAATTGCTTGGCCTGCTTCGAGAGATTCTTTTTCTTGATGAGATTGCCGTTCGCGTCCAGATAGGTCGGAGCGCTGCTGCCTGAAGAATCCGGCACGGACATTGCCTGATGCATTTCAGTGAGAAACGCAAGACACGGACTGACTTTTGCATTAAGATGTTCGGCGAGCTGAACGGAGAAATAGTTGGATGATGTGTAGTCGCTGGAAACGGCGTCAAGCTTTGTGTTAGTCGAGCATGATGCTTGGTTGGGCCAAATGAAATAGTCAGTCTCATGCAATCCGAGGATGTTCTTTTTATCAAAATATGCGGTGGAATAAAAGCCTGGCAAATGGTCGCCGTAGAACAGCACGGTAATTGGGTGGTTAACCTCATTAAGCTGGCTTGAATCGTCAGAGCAAGTGCAACACCGTTGAATGGTGGACTTCCCAGGGTGTCCGGTATCCATGGCGTTTGCGTGGTCTGTGATCGATGGCATCGTACACGGCCCGGACCTCCTGCTCGCCGACGGCGGTGAAGCCGGCGCCCTTGGGGAAACACTCACGAATCAGCCCGTTGGTGTTCCCGTTGCCGCCGCGCCGCCATGGATGGAGGGACAGGGCGAAGCAGAACACCGCGCCGGTGGCCTGTTCGACCTTCTCGAAGTCAGCGAACTCCATACCCCGGTCCAGGATCACGGTCCGGCTCCCCGGATGCCTTCGGAGCGCGCCGATCCCCACATCGGCAACGTCGCGTCTGGCATGCGCGGCACAGCGTCCTCCGGTGTTTGTGTTCAATTAGTTGTTGCGGGTTTAGTCACGATGATTTTTCGGGTTTAG
>OLSF01003116.1_pt1 | contig 11601 bp, 6 predicted proteins | sample 1672301 | NCBI WGS metagenome assembly OLSF01 (sample SAMEA3136669, study PRJEB25190) | human gut metagenome | biome: human gut; feature: human-associated habitat; material: faeces | place: Austria | collected 2013
ATTCAAGACGGCCTGCTTCTGGCACACCTCCTACGGCACGGACCGCTTCTACCGCTATACGGAAACCGCGGGACTCGAAGGCGTCTTCAACGGCGACGACGACGTGGTGCTGGACTACCACGACGGGGTAATCATCATGAATCAGGGCGACCATCTGGTCGCCGAAGGCGATCTGTACAACAACCTCGCGCACCGGCAGGGGCTGCTCGATCCTTCGCGGCCGCACTTTCTGAACGTCTACCCCACGGCGGCCACTTACGGCTACCACGGCGTGGCCCGTCTGAAACGCGAAGCCGAACGGCTGGAAAAGGATTTCCCCGGCCGCTTCGTATTCCTGATGCCCAAGGACAACGTCGCCACGGCCCGCAAGTATTACGAGGCGCACCCCGAACATATTCCGTGGAAAAACAAGCCCCAAAACAAATAATCCGGCCATGCTCAGACACACGATTATCCCGCTGCTGGCTCTCGCCGGCGCAACCGCTGCACAAGCCCGGACTCCCGATCCGTCGCTCGCACGGCAGGAAGGCGTTCTGCAATGGGTGGACACGCGGATCGGCACGTCGGGCCACGGCCATACCTTCATGGGCGCCGCCGCACCGTTCGGAGCCGTGCAGCTCGGTCCCAACAACTTCAACAAAGGCTGGGACTGGTGTTCGGGTTACCACGATTCGGATTCGATCTGCGTGGGATTCGCACACCTGCACCTCAACGGCACGGGATGCAGCGACACGGGCGACCTGCTCTTCATGCCTACCGCGGGCGAAATACGTGTGACGCCCGGATCGCAGGAGAATCCCGACAGCGGCTACGCCTCGCGCTACTCGCACCAGCGCGAAGCGACCGCCCCGGCCTACTACCGGCTGCATCTGGACGATTACGGCATCGACGTCGAACTGACCGCCACCGAGCGCGTGGGACTGCACCGCTACACCTTCCCCGGCGAGGGGCAGAAACAGGTGGTGATAAATCTCTTCGACGCCAACGGCGACGACCGCGCGACGGAGACCTTCATCGAACAGCAGGACAGCCATACGGTCCGCGGCTACCGCTGTTCGTCGGGCTGGTCCAAACAACAGCGCATCTATTTCACGGCACGCTTCTCGGAACCCGTGACGCTCGAAATCTACAAAGACGACAAACTCGCCGCAGGCAGCAGCATCGAGCGCGGCATAAACCTCAAGGGAGTCGCACGGCTCGACGATTCGGCCCGCGAGGTACTGGTCAAAGTCGGCATCTCGCCCGTCAGCATGGCGCGGCGCGCAATATCGACTGTGAACTTCCCGGCTGGGACTTCGCCGCCACGGTCAGGGCGACCAGCCGCAAATGGGAACGCGAGCTGGGCAAAGTCGCGGTCAAAGGTTCGGACGATACGGCCCGCCGTATCTTTTATACCGGGCTTTATCACGCTTTCCTCCAGCCCAACCTCTTCAATGACTGCGACGGGGCATACCGCGGCGCCGACGGCAAAAACCACGAGGACCCCGGACACGAGACCTACACCGTATTCTCGTTATGGGACACCTACCGCGCCGCGCATCCGCTCTACACGCTGCTACAGCCCGAACGCGTACCCGACATGGTCAATACGATGCTCGACATTTACGACGAGCAGGGTTATCTCCCCGTCTGGCACCTGTACGGCTCCGACACCCGCGAAATGATCGGCATTCAGTCGGTTCCGGTCGTCGCCGACGCCGTTATGAAAGGATTTCCGGGCATTGATTACGACCGCGCCTTCGAAGCCATGAAGCGGTCGATGCTGAGCGACTACAAGGGACTCGCATGGCTCCGCACGCAGGATTACATCCCGTCCGACAAGGAGGGCGAATCGGTCGCCAAAGGGCTGGAATATGCGCTGGCGGACGGCAGCATCGCCCTTGCGGCCGAAAAGCTGGGCTGCGAAGAGGATGCCCGCCTGTTTGGCAGGCGCGCCCGATTCTACACAAGTTACTGGGACCCCGAAACCCGATTTTTCCGCGGCCGCAATCTCGACGGATCATTCCGCGCCCCCTTCGACCCGTTCCACTCGACCCACCGCAACGACGACTACTGCGAAGGTACGGGATGGCAGTACATCTGGCTGGTGCCGCACGACATCCGGGGATTGATCTCGCTCTTCGGCAGCGAAGAGGCGTTCACGGAGAAACTCGACCGGCTCTTTACCGTCGAGGGCGACATGGGCGAACAGGCGTCGGGCGACATATCGGGCCTGATCGGCCAGTACGCCCACGGCAACGAACCGGGACACCACACCGTCTACCTTTACGCATACGCCGGACAGCAGTGGAAAACCGCCCGCATGGTGCGCCGCATACTCAACGAAATGTACACCGACCGGCCCAACGGACTGGCGGGCAACGAAGACTGCGGCCAGATGTCGTCGTGGTACGTACTTTCGGCGATGGGATTCTACCCGGTGAATCCTTCGCTGGGAATCTACGTCCTCGGCAGTCCCAAATTCTCGGAAATGACCATCCGGACGGAGAACGGCAAAAAATTCACGGTAAAGGCCGAAGGCAATTCGGAACGCAACATTTACATCCAGTCGGCGGAACTCAACGGCAAACCCTATCCGTACGCCTACATCCGCCATAGCGACATCGTAAAGGGCGGAACGCTGCGCCTGACAATGGGTCCGCAACCGAACAGGGAGTTCGGCGCCGCTCCGGAATACCGTCCCTTCGAACGTTAAATTACAGATAACCCGACCAACAAACCGACCATGAAAACCCTACACCAGAATCTTTCGCTTCCGGCGCTGGCCCTGCTGCTGGGCGCCTGTTCTCAGCCGGAAGCCCAAATAAACATCGATGCGGCACAGCGCGGCGCAGAGGTTCCCTCATCCCTGTACGGCATCTTCTTCGAAGAGATCAACCACGCGGGCGACGGCGGACTCTACGCCGAGCTGATTCAGAACCGCGGATTCGAAGACAGCTCCGTACCCGAAGGCTACCGGATCGAAGGCGATAAAATCTATCCGCCCGCCGTCTGCAATCACCTTACCGGCTCGAAGCCCCATCCCGATCTGGCATTTCGCTGGACAACGGACGAAATACCCGCATGGTCGCTCGAACAGTTGGCAGGCGAAGGCGCGACCATGCAACTCACGACCGAATATCCGCTCAACAGCGCGACTCCGACGGCGCTGAAGGTCACGCTTCCCGTTCAGGGACGCGTCGCGCTCTCCAATACCGGATTCTGGGGCATCAACATCGAAAAGAACAAAAGCTATTTCCTGCGTTTCAACACCTCGAACGGCAACCGGTTCGACGGCAAAGCCACCATCAAACTCGTCGGCGCCGACGGCACGGAACTCTGCAACCGGCCGCTGGCCCTCGACCCTGACAAATCTTGGTGTCAGTATTCGGGCGAACTCGTAGCTGCCGGCACTGACCACAACGCCCGCTTCGTCATCGAACTCGAAGGCAAGGGAACGCTGCTGCTCGATTACGTTTCGCTCTTCCCGGCCGAGACGTTCCGCAACCGCGAAAACGGACTGCGCAAGGATATCGCCGAGACGCTCGAAGCCATGCGTCCGGCATTCGTCCGCTGGCCGGGCGGCTGCGTGGTGGAGGGCATCACCCTTTCGAACCGTATCAAATGGAAGGAAACCATCGGCGATCCGGCCACCCGTCCGGGTGTTTACGACACTTGGGGCTATCGTACCACGATGGGCTTCGGCTACCACGAATTCTTGCAGTTCTGCGAGGACATCGGTGCCGAAGGCATGTTCGTCTGCAACGTGGGACTGGGCTGTCAGGGCCGCGCGGGCGACGCATGTCCGGAAGAGGAGGTGGACTTCTTCATCAACGACGCACTCGACGCCATCGACTACGCATTGGGCGACGGCACGACCGCGTGGAGCCGCAAACGCGTCGAGAACGGTCATCCCGAACCTTTCCCGCTGAAATACGTCGAAATCGGCAACGAAAACTGGGGTCTGGTCTATGAAAAGCGTCACGACAAATTCTACAAGGCCATCAAGGCGAAATATCCGCAGTTAAAACTCATCTCGACGCTCGGACTGGGCGGCCAGCACCGTCACGAGAAGGTCGATATGATAGATCCCCACTGGTACGTGTCGCCCGAATTCTTCTTCGCCAGCGACAAACTCTTCGACCAACAGGAACGCGGGGATTACGAAATCTACATCGGCGAATACGCCGTCAATCAGAATGTCGGCGGCGGCAACCTGCTCGGCGCACTGGCCGAGGCGGCGTTCCTTACGGGCGTCGAGCGCAACTCCGACCTGGTGAAAATGGCCTCCTACGCTCCGCTGTTAGAGAACGTCAATGACCGCGTCTGGCCCACGAACCTTATCTCGTTCGATTCCCACCGCGTCATGGGACGCTCGTCGTATCAGGTACAGAAGATGTACGCCGAAAACCGTCCGTCGTTCAACGTTTCGACCACCTTCGAACAACCGGCGATTCCGGTCGAGGTCAAAGGACAGATCGCGCTGGGCGGCTGGAATACGGACAACGAATACAAGGACCTGAAAGTCACGCTGGCCGACGGCCGCACCGTCGAGGCCGACATGACGCAGGGCTGGACGCCCCAAGAGGGTTCGTGGACCGCCGGGGAAGGCACGCTGAAAGGCTCCGGTCCCGGCGTGATGCGCTGGATTCTATGGAGCACGCCGGAAGCGTTCGGCGACTGCTCGATCTCGCTCAAGGCCCGCAAGACCGCCGGAGCGGAGGGGTTCCTCATCTACTTCGGCATGCACGACGGGCTGAACGGCTACGTGCTCAACATCGGCGGCTGGGGTAACCAGACCACGGCTTTCCAGCGCATCGACGGCAACGACATGCCGCAGATTCCCAACAACATCTCGCAGCATGTGGAGGAGGGACGCTGGTATGACATCCGCATCGACGTCAAAGGCGGCAAATTCACCTATTATCTCGACAGCAAACAGATGCTCGAAACGACGATCGAGAACATACAGCGCTATGTAGTTTCGGGTTACGACGAGAGTACGGGCGAACTGATCGTCAAATTCGTGAACGCCACCGAAGAGCCGTTCACCACGTCGATCAACCTGCAGAACGTAACCTCCGTGGAGCGTAAGGGCAAAGTCGTCACCCTCACGTCGAACGATCCCAAAGACGAGAACACGCTCGACGATCCGAAGAAGGTATTCCCAAGGGAAAGCACCTACAACGGCTTCTCGGAAAGGTTCGACTACACGTTCGAACCGTGGTCGCTGACCGTGCTGCGCATCAAGGCCGAAATCTAAACGTCGCATGAAAGGATAACCCGCCTTCCGGAACCGGGCTGCGGATTATCCTTTTTTCAAAATTCCGAACCGCATGAAAAAGATTCTTTTCACCCTGCTCTCAGCTGCCGTCGCCGTATCGGCCGCGGCCGGCGACAAAAACTACCTCCGCTATGTGGATCCCTACATCGGAGCGGGCGGCCACGGCCATGTTTTCGTCGGGGCCTGCGTTCCCTTCGGTGCGATACAAATCGGACCGCAAAATATCTTCAAAGGCTGGGACTGGTGTTCCGGCTACCACTATTCGGACAACGTGCTGATCGGATTTTCGCACACGCACCTCAGCGGTACGGGCTGCACCGATTTGGGCGACATCCAGATCATGCCCTTCACGGGCGAAGTGCGCACGCGCCGCGGCGAACAGGACGACATCTCGAACAGCTGTTCAGCCCATTACCGGCATGAAAACGAGCGGGTTTCGCCCTATTTCTATTCCCTGACGCTCGACAACGGCATTCATGCCGAACTGACCGCATCGCGGCGGGTCGCATTCCACGAATACACGTTCCCGGCAGGCGAAGAGGCCCGTCTGCTGATCAACCTCCGCGAAGGCAACGGATTTCAGTCGTTCGCCTCGTCGCTACGGCTGGTCGATGCCCACACCGTCGTCGGACACCGCATCGTCAAAGGCTGGGCGCCGGAACACCGCGTCTACTTCGCACTGAAAAGCGACCGCCCGATCGCCGAACTGCTGGTCTTCAACGACGACGAGCCGGCCGGACGCAACGAGCTGGAAGGCGAAGGCGTGAAGGGCGTGGTCTGCTTCGAAGGCAGCGTCGAGAAACTGGCACTGAAAGTCGCCGTTTCGTCCGTAAGCACCGACAATGCGCTGGAAAACCTGCGCAAAGAGATTCCCCACTGGAATTTCGGCACGGTGATGACGGCGGCCCGCGACGCATGGGAAAAGGAATTGGAGCGCGTCGACATCACGACTACGGACGAACGCGCCAAGCGCATCTTCTATACGGCCATGTACCACACAATGATCGCCCCCACGACCTACTGCGACGTAAACGGCGAATTCCGCGGCCACGACAACAAAATCCGCAAAGCCGGCCGGACGAACTATTCGACCTTCTCGTGCTGGGACACTTACCGGGCGCTGCATCCGTGGTTTACGATCATCCAGAGCGACCGGGTGGGCGACATGGTCGCGTCGATGCTCTCGATCTGCGACCAGCAGGGCAAGCTTCCGATCTGGCCGCTGATCGGCGGCGAGACCAACCAGATGCCCGGCTACGGCAGCGTACCGATCGTCAGCGACGCGGTAGTGAAAGGAATCCGGGGAATCGACGCGCAGCGCGCCCTGCAATGCGCCGTGCAGACGGCCACGCTCCGCGGACAGGCCGGCATCGGCTATGTGCTGGACCGGGAGTATATCCCCGCGGACAGGGAGTTCGAGGCGACGTCCAAAGCCATGGAGTATGCGGTGGCCGACTGGGGCATCGCCGCCATGGCGCACAAACTCGGCCACAAAGAGACGGAGCGGACTTTCGCCCGGCGCGCCCGCTACTGGAAACATTACTTCGACGGCGACATCAATTTCATCCGCCCGAAATTCGACGACGGAAGCTGGCTCACGCCCTACAACCCGTTCCAGTCGGTCCACGGCGGCACGGGCTACTTCGCCGAAGGCACGGGGTGGCAGTACACCTTCTTCGTGCCGCAGGACCCCTACGGACTAATCGAAGCCATGGGCGGCGACGAGCCGTTCCGCGCAAAAATCGACTCGCTGTTCCGCGTCTCCGGCGACATGGGTCCCCACGCTTCGGCCGACATTTCAGGGCTGATCGGCCAGTACGCCCACGGCAACGAACCCTCGCACCACGTCATCTATCTCTACAACTACGCAGGCCAGCAGTGGAAAACCGCCGAACTGGTGCGCTACGTACAGCACCATTTCTACACAGACCGACCGGACGGCATCATCGGCAACGAGGACTGCGGCCAGATGTCGGCATGGCATATTCTTTCGGCGCTGGGTTTCTATCAGGTCAATCCCTCGTGCGGGGTCTATTCATTCGGCAGCCCGCTTTTCGAGAAAGCGGTGCTGAATATGCCCAACGGACGCAAATTTATGGTGATAACTGTGAATAATTCCGCAAAAAACAGCTATATTCAATCCGTGGAACTGAACGGAAAACCTTATCTGAACTCTTACATCGCATACGACGACATCGTTCGCGGGGGCACGCTGAAATTCGTCATGGGCCCGCAGCCCAACTACGACTTCGGCTGCGCCCCCGAACACCGTCCCTACAACGAAACACGCCAATAAAGACGCTATGAATACGAATACCAAACGATTGCTCTGCACCCTCGCCGGCACGGCGGCCCTGCTGACGGCGGCCGGAAACGACGACGGGAGTCGCATCGAAATCGATCTCGGCAAACGCGGGGCCGAAATTCCCGCATCGCTCTACGGCGTCTTCTTCGAGGAGATCACCGGTTCGGGCGACGGCGGGCTTTACGCCGAGATGATCCGCAACCGCGGCTTCGAGGAGGGCGTACTCCCGACGGGCTGCACGCTCGACGCCGACGGGTATGCCGCCGCGCCCCATGCGCACTGCTATTCGAACGACTCGGTCAACCGCTTCCGCGTGCGGTGGAGCCACGATCTGGCGATGACGGGCTGGCGGACGCAGTACGCCGACGGCTCGCAGGCCGCTTCGGCCGTTACCGACGAATATCCGCTCAACGGCGCTACGCCCCACGCCCTGCGGCTCGACCTTGCCGCGGCGCGCGGCGAAGTGAGCGCCGTGAACAGCGGCTACTGGGGAATCGCCGTCGAAGCGGGCAAGAGCTACGATCTGGAATTTTACGTCCGGGCGGAGAAGACCCCGTGGTGCCGCGCCGCAATCGTCACGCCTGACGGGCAACCTGTTGCTGCGAACGACGTGCGTCTGACGACGGACGGCAGCTGGCACCGCTATACGGCGACCTTCACACCGTCGGAAACCGGCAGCAAAAACACCCTGCGCCTCACCTTTCCCGCCGAAGGCCGCGTATGGATCGACTACGTTTCGCTCTTCCCGCGCGACACCTACAAAGGCCGCGCCAACGGACTGCGCAAGGATGTGGCGACGATGATCGAAGAACTGCGCCCGGCGTTCGTCCGCTGGCCCGGAGGCTGTATCGTCGAAGGGCTGACGCTCGACAACCGCGTGAAATGGAAGGAGACCATCGGCGACCCGGTAACACGTCCGGGAGAGTACAACCTGTGGGGTTACCGGAGTACGTACGGATTCGGCTACCATGAATTCCTGCAGTTCTGCGAGGATATCGGCGCCGAGGGCATGTTCGTCTGCAACGCGGGCATGTCGTGTCTGTTCCGCAACGGCGACTATGTACAGGGCGACGAACTCGAACCGCTGATCGAGGAGGCGCTCGATGCCATCGAATACGCTTTAGGCGATGCAAAGACGACCAAATGGGGCGCCGAACGCGCCAGAAATGGTCATCCCGAACCCTTTCCGCTGAAATACATCGAGGTCGGCAATGAAAACGTCTTCGCCCGCTATGCGGCCAACTACAATCGTTTCCACAAGGCGATCAAGGCGAAATATCCGCAGCTGATGGTTATCTCGGCGCTGATGTTCAGCGACGACATCAAGCGGCTGGACAAAGTGGAGATGATCGACCCGCACTATTACGAGACCGCCGACTGGTTCTACAACAACGCCGACGTCTACGACAAGCTCCCGAAGAAGCTCCCCTATAAGATTTACGTCGGCGAATACGCCGCCATCGGGCAGTCGAATCTTTACGCGTCGCTGGCCGAAGCGGCTTACCTGACCGGCGTGGAGCGCAACGCCGACAAAGTGCAGCTGGTCTCCTACGCCCCGCTGATCGAAAACGCCCATTACGGCCGCAACCACCTGATGGTACTCGACAACAAACAGGTTTACGGACGCACGAACTACCATGTGATGAAACTCTTTTCGGAGAACCGGCCCGATGTGAACGTTCCGCTCTGCATTCTCGGAGAGCAGGTCGCAAAATCCCACTCTCCCAAAGGATTCATCGGCCTGAGTACGGGCAACACGGCGGCGCAGTTCCGCGACCTGAAGGTCACGAGCAACGGCCGCACCCTCTACACCACCGACTGGAGCGACCTCGACACACGCTGGGAGACGATCCGCGGCGAATGGAAAGCCGCAGGCGGCGTCCTGACCCAGCCAGTCCCGGCCGGAGATGCGCTCCTGCGTCTGAAAGATCTCGAAGCGGGCGACTGCACGATCACCCTCAAAGCCCGCAAGACGGCCGGACACGAAGGGTTCCGCGTAGTCTTCGGCATGCAGGACGACCGCCGCTATTTCATGGCCGACATGGGAAGCCACTCCAACGAGTCGGTCCTCTTCCGGGAGATCGGCGACAAAGGTTCGGTTTCACTCTTCAACTACCGCAATCAGGAGCCGATCGAAGCGAACCGGTGGTACGACGTGCGCATCGAAATCCGTGGCAACAAATGGAAGTGCTACCTCGACGGTGAACTCAAATACGCCTACGACTATACGATCGTCAACAAGCACTACGCCGTCGCAGGTCTCGACCGCAAGCGTAACGAACTGGTCGTCAAACTGGTCAATGGCCGCACGGAGCCGTGGCGAACCTCGCTGGCGCTGAAAGGCGGGAAAGCCGCGCCCGGCGAAGCCCGGCGCATCGAGCTTGCATCGGCGTCGATCTACGACGAAAATTCGTTCGAAGAACCCGAAAAAATCACCGCCCGCGAATCGGCATTCCGCATCGAAGGGCGCACCGTACCCGTAGAATGCGCCCCCAACTCGCTCACCATCCTGCGTATACCTCTCGACAAACAATAAACTCAATACCCCGATGACAAAGTATCTGAAACTGATTTCCGCCATTGCCGCCCTGCTGCTTGCGGCATCGTGCAGCAGCACAAAAAACGCACGTAAAAGCCTTTCGGGAAATCCCGTCTTTCCGGGCTGGTACGCCGACCCCGAAGGCGCCGTTTTCGGCAAGGAGTACTGGATTTTCCCCACCCTTTCGGACCTCTATGCCGCACCGGGCGAGGAAATGCCGGCCTACCCCGCCGAGAAAAGCTCGGCAGTCCACCAGCTGTACAACATCCAGACCTACATGGACGCCTTCTCGTCGAAGGACCTCGTGAACTGGACCAAACATCCGAAAGTCCTCACCACCGACGCCGTGAAATGGGTAAAATATGCCATGTGGGCGCCGGCGATACTCGAACACAAGGGCAAATATTACCTCTTCTTCAGCGGCAACGACATCCAGAACGACCACGAATACGGCGGCATCGGCGTCGCCGTGGCTGACCGTCCGGGCGGCCCGTACAAAGACGCGCTGGGCAAACCGCTGATCGACCGCATCGTCAACGGCGCACAACCCATCGACCAGTTCGTTTTCCGCGACGACGACGGTACGCATTATATGTATTACGGCGGCTGGCACCATTGCAACATGGTCAAACTGTCGGACGACCTGCTGAGCGTCGTGCCGTTCGACGACGGCGAGACGTACAAGTCCGTAACGCCTGAAAACTACGTCGAAGGACCGTTTATGTTCAAGCGCGGCGGCAAGTACTATTTCATGTGGAGCGAAGGCGGCTGGGGCGGTCCCGACTACAGCGTGGCCTATGCCATCGCCGACTCCCCGTTCGGGCCGTTCGAACGTATCGGCAAAATTCTCCAGCAGGACCCCGAAATCGCCACCGGAGCCGGCCACCACTCGGTGATACGGATTCCCGGCAGGGACGAATACTACATCGTCTACCACCGCCGCCCGCTGGGCGCGACCGCCATGGGGCACCGCCAGACCTGCATCGACCGCATGGAGTTCGATGCAGACGGCTTCATCAAACCCGTAAAAATGACTTTCGAAGGGGTCAAACCCGTCCGGATCAAATAACGACCACATAAAAAACAAAGACCATGAAACGCTATCTCTTCTTAATGGCAGCCACGGCCTGCATGCTCTCCTGCGCAGGCAATGGCGACAGCGGAAACGGCGTCGAACTGCTCGATGCCGCCGCCTTCCGAACCGAAATCGACGGGAAACCCGTCGGACTCTACACCCTGCAAAACGCCGACGGCATGACCGTGCAACTCACCAATTACGGCGCACGCGTCGTCGCGCTCTGGGTTCCGGCCGCCGACGGCCGCTTCCGCGACGTGGTATGGGGATACGACAGCATCGACGCCTATCTCCGCACGGCCGACAAATACTGCGGACCCGTCGTGGGACGCTTCGGCAACCGCATCGGCAAAGGACGCTTCACGCTCGACGGCAAGGAGTACCAACTGACGATCAACAACGGTGAGAACCACCTGCAC
>OLSF01003127.1_pt1 | contig 11548 bp, 8 predicted proteins | sample 1672301 | NCBI WGS metagenome assembly OLSF01 (sample SAMEA3136669, study PRJEB25190) | human gut metagenome | biome: human gut; feature: human-associated habitat; material: faeces | place: Austria | collected 2013
GGGTGGCCGCTGCACTGTACTGCTGCGGCTGGGCCTGCCCTGCTGCTTCACTGCGGACTTGAACTGGATGGTCTGGTGGGAGTTCTGATGGCGGACGGCAAAGCCGAACTCCCGCAGAAGGTCCCCGATCCTGTCCCAGAAGAACACCAGATACACCAGCCAGACGGCCAGCAGCTGGGGCAGTGTGAACAGCGCCGCCCACATACCGGAACGGAGCAGGTCATACAGGGTCAGCAGCACATACAACGCCGCCAGCCACTTGGCCTTGACTGGCAGGATCAGATAGACGCGGATCAGCGCGTCAGGGTACAGGGTAGCAAAGGCCAGGAACAGGATCTGGTTGAGATTGCCGCTGCTGACAACGGGAAGCGGGGACCACAGTATGCTGATCATGCCGAATACCACCATCAGCACGGCGCAGGCCAGATAGAACAGGGTGAACTTGGCGGTGCCCCAGTACTCCTCAATGGAGGTGCCGATGAAGTAGTAGAAGGACAGGCTGATGAAGATCCAGAACAGAGAGCCGTTGGTGGGCAGGAACATCCAGGTGACCAGCCGCCACAGCTCTCCCTGCAGAACGAGCTCTGCGTTGAAGTACAGCATATAGCTGGCATAGCCATTGGAGAACAGGTCCAGCACAAATACCACGGCCATGATCCCCACCAGAAACTTCATCAGGTTCGGAATGCCGAAGCGGGGATGCTGCAGGCAAAAGCGGTCCACGCTGTCGCAGAGTTTTCTCACGGTGAAGCCCTCCAGAACATTTCAAATATACAAGCGATATCCATTATACCCGATCAGAGGAAAAAAGTCATGTATAATTTTTGAACAGGCGGAACATCTGCGCAGTTTTCCGACGGGGCGACGGATTTCTCCGCAAAACCGGAAAAACCGTATTGACAAACGGGAAAAACCTGATAAGATAATAGGGACAATTTTATTACCCTTATCAAGAGTGGCGGAGGGAACGGCCCGATGAACCCACGGCAACCTGCTTATGACAAGGTGCCAAATCCGGCGGTGATCGACAGATGAGGAGCAAGCAACCAATCCGTTTGTGCGTTTCGCCGTCGAAACGCACATTTTTTTCGCCCCTTGATGAGGTCAGTGCTCAGAAAGGAACCTGTACTATGGCAAGACACTATCTCTTCACCTCCGAGTCCGTAACGGAGGGCCACCCCGACAAGGTCTGCGACCAGATCTCCGACGCCGTCCTGGACGCCATTCTGGAGCAGGACCCCAACGGCCGCGTGGCCTGCGAGACCACGGCCTGCACCGGATTGATCCACGTGATGGGCGAGATCACCACCAGCTGCTATGTGGACTTCCAGAAGGTCGTCCGCGAGGTGGTGGCAGATATCGGCTACACCCGCGCAAAGTTCGGCTTTGATGCCGACACCTGTGCCGTCATCTCCAACATCGACGGCCAGAGCCCCGACATCGCACTGGGCACCAACGATCAGGTGGGCGGTGCAGGCGATCAGGGCATGATGTTCGGCTATGCCTGCGATGAGACCCCGGAGCTGATGCCTATGCCCATCAGCCTGGCTCACAAGCTGGCAAAGCGCCTGACCGAGGTGCGCAAGAACGGCGAGATGGACTATCTGCGTCCGGATGGCAAGAGCCAGGTCACTGTGGAGTACGATGAGAACAACAAGCCCGTGCGTGTGGATGCTGTGGTCATCTCCAGCCAGCACAGCGACAGCGTCAGCATGGAACAGCTGCGTGCAGACGTGATGGAAAAGGTCATCAAGGCCACCATCCCCGCCGAGCTGCTGGACGAGAACACCAAGTATTACATCAACCCCACCGGCCGCTTCGTTGTGGGCGGCCCGCAGGGTGACACCGGCCTGACCGGCCGCAAGATCATCGTGGACACCTACGGCGGCTATGCACGCCACGGCGGCGGTGCCTTCTCCGGCAAGGACCCCAGCAAGGTGGACCGCAGCGCTGCCTATGCGACCCGCTGGGTGGCAAAGAACATCGTGGCTGCAGGTCTTGCCAAGCAGTGCGAGGTGCAGGTGGCCTACGCCATCGGCGTGGCAAAGCCTGTGTCCATCATGGTGGACACCTTCGGCACCGGCACCGTCTCGGATGAGAAGATCGAGCAGGCTGTGGAGAAGGTGTTCGACCTGACCCCCGCCGCCATCATCCGCGAACTCGACCTGCGCAAGCCCATCTACCGCAAGCTGGCCGCATACGGCCACATGGGCCGCGAGGATCTGGGCGTGAAGTGGGAGAACACCGACCGCGTGGATGCCCTGAAAGCCGCTTTGGCCTAAGCATCTTATCTGCAAAATTTCAACCATCAAATACGACAAAAAGCACGGGCTTGTCCCGTGCTTTTTCTGTTTGCCAAAAGGGGCTTGTTGGGGTATAATAAAAATATTGTGGTAGTGTGCCGAAATGCAGCCCGCTGCCAACACCAAAAGGGGAGGTGACCGCTACGTGGAAAACCAACCGCAGGACCGGCTGATGAAGCTGGAAGGCGTTGTGGAACACATGATCTACGAAAACACCGAGACCGGCTACGCTGTGTTTGAAGTGGACGCCGGCGGCACCGACGTCATCGTGGCCGGCAATGTGGGCAGTGTGGATAACGGCATGAGTGTCACCGTCTACGGCCGCATGGTCAACCACCCCAGCTATGGGGAGCAGTTCAAGGCCGAGACCTGCGAGGCCAGCCTGCCCCAGGATACCACCGCGCTGTTAAGCTATCTTTCCAGCGGCGTACTGCCCTATATCGGCCCCTCCACTGCCAAAAAGATCGTGTCTATGTTTGGTGAGGATACGTTAAACGTCATCTCCGAGACACCGCAGAGTCTCTGCCGCATCAAGGGCATCACGCCGGAAAAAGCCGCCGCCATCTCCAACGAGTTCCGCCGCATGTACGGTGTGCGGGAGGTGGTGGCCTGGTTCACCAAATACGGTCTTTCTGCCCAGCAGGCGGTCACGGCGTACCGCGCCTTTGGCCCCCACACGGTGGAGGCGCTGACCCAGAACCCCTACCTGCTTTGTGGTGACCCGCTGCAATTAAAGTTTGCCCAGGTGGACGGTATCGCCGCCGCCTTACAGTTTGATTCCGGTAGCCGACTGCGGGTGGCGGCGGGGCTGTTGTACGCCCTGCGCCACAACGCCAACAACGGCCACACCTGTTTGCCGCGGGCCAAACTCTTAGACTCCACCGCCAAGTTCCTGCGGGTGGAACCTGCCAGCATTGAGGCAGGGCTGGACGAACTCCTCTCCACCGAGGACCTGCGCACCCGCACCTACCAAAACATCGAATACATCTACCTGCCGGATCTGCTTTCGGCCGAAGAAGACATCGCCGCCCGCCTGGGCCAGCTCTCCACCTTCCCGACCGAGCCGCCCAAAACGCTGGAGACCGACATCCGTGTGTTGGAAATGACCCAGGGCTTCGAGTACGCACCTTTGCAGAAAGAGGCCATCCGCTTAGCCCTTTCCAGCCGGGTCATGGTGCTCACCGGCGGCCCTGGCACCGGCAAGACCACCACGGTCAACGCCATTTTGAGCTTGTACGAGGCCCTGTATGACCGAGTTGCCCTCTGCGCCCCCACGGGCCGCGCGGCCAAGCGGCTGAGCGAGCTGACCCACCACAGCGCTTCCACCATCCATCGCCTGCTGGAAGTGGACTACACCACCGGCAGCGTGCGGTTCATTCATAACGAGAAAAACCTGTTAAAATACGATGTCATCATCCTCGACGAGATGAGCATGGTGGACGTCAAGCTGTTCCAGGCATTGCTGGCGGCGGCGCGGTATCACTGCCGTATCATTATGGTAGGCGATGCCGACCAGCTGCCCAGCGTCGGCCCCGGCAACATTCTGGGCGAGATCTTGCGTGCGGGCGTCGTGCCCACTGTGCGCCTGACCGACATCTTCCGTCAGGCGCAGCAAAGTCTGATCGTGCAGAACGCCCACCGCATTGTCGAAGGGCAGATGCCCCAAAAGGGCGGGCCGAAGGACGACTTTTTTATGATTGAGTCCACCGGCCTTGCCTGCCAAAAGCTGGTCTGCGACCTGGTCAGCAGCCGCCTGCCCAAGGCCTACGGGTTCGACCCGGTCAAGGATATTCAGGTGCTTTGCCCGACCAAAGTCGGCCCCACCGGCAGTGTGGAGCTGAACCGACGTTTGCAGGAGATCCTCAACCCGCCCATGCGCGGCAAACCGCAGATCGGCACCGAGAAAAACGCAAAAATTCTGCGTCTGGGCGATAAGGTCATGCAGATCAAAAACGACTACGACATCACCTATGAGCGCGACGGCGCCGAGGCCGGGGTAGGCGCCTACAACGGCGACCTGGGTATCATCACCGCTGTTGACCCGGACGCCCGCGCCGTCACCGTCATGATGGACGACCGCAAGTACGTCTACTCGGCTGACCAATTGGCCGAGCTGGAACCCGCCTACGCCGTTACGGTCCACAAAAGCCAGGGCTCGGAGTTCCCGGCGGTCATCCTGCCGGTGGCCGATGTGCCCGCCCGCCTTTGCTACCGCAACCTTTTATATACCGGCGTCACCCGCGCCCGCAAGTTGTGCGTGCTGACCGGCACCGCTCGCACCGAGGAAGCCATGGTGCGCAATGTGCGCCAGAACATGCGCTACAGCGGCCTGCGCTTTTTGCTGGCCGACGCCGCTGCACCCACTGCCGAAAAGTACAAAGCAGGGGATGACCAGGCATGAACCACCCGGATTGGCAGCTGCTGGCCGAAAAGGCCGCGCTGTATCTCTACCCGCGCCGCTGCCCGTTCTGCGGTGCAGTGCTGGGCCGCGATGCTGTGCAGGGCACGGTCTGCCCGGCCTGCTTTGAGGCTGCCGACAAACGCCTTGTGCATCTGCCGCCTCGCCTGCCGGAGACCGAACATGCCTTTTACGCCCTGAACAGCGCCGTCGCCGCCTACTATTACAGCGGCGAGGTCCGCCATGCGATTTTGGCCTGCAAGCGCGGCGGGGAACTGTGGCGTGCCCGGGAGCTGGCCGACCGCATGGCCGTACTGATCTGGGGCGCCATGCCGTCCCACACACCGGGCCGCCGCCCGGCGGCTCTGGCTCCGGTGGGGATGCCCCGTTACCACTACATTGTGCCGGTCCCGCCGCGGGAGCCGCTGCCCGGCACCGCCGGTATGCCGCTTTTGCTGGCCCGGCGGCTGGGCATACTAATGCAGACGCCGGTGCTTGCGCCGCTGTACAGTACAAAGCCTTTACAGCCTCAAAAGGAGCTGACCCGCGCGGAGCGCCTGGCCAACAAAAAGGACGCCTACGCCTGCCGCCCCGGCACCGACCTGAGCGGCAAGCGGGTGCTGCTGGTGGACGACATCATCACCACCGGCGCAACGGTCTCGGCCTGTGCGCTGGCCTTACAGCAGGCCGGAGCCTACGAAATCACCGCAGCCGCCGTGGCTGCCACCGAAGAACTGCCGAAATCCCTGCAGAAATCTACGGAGAAACGCAAATGAAGCAATATGACATCGGTATTGATTTGGGAACTACTTCCATTATCATAGCTACCGAAGAACAGGGCGTCGTCTTCCGCCAGCCGACCATCGGCGCGGTGGATACCCGCACCAATACCATCATTGCGGTGGGGGACGAAGCCCTGCAGATGGTGGGCCGTGCGCCCGCCTATATCGACCTTGTGCGCCCCCTGCGGGACGGCGTCATCCAGGACCATCGCATGACCAATGAGCTCATCGTCCGATTTGTCAACGAGGTCTGCCGTTCCCGCATCTTCAAACCCCGCATCGCGGTCTGCGTGCCCGCGCAGATTACCGGCGTCGAGGCTGACGCCGTGGTCGAGTCGGTCATGGGGGCCGGGGCCAAGCAGGTCTTTCTGGTGGACGAGCCGGTAGCCGCTGCCCTGGGTGCCGGTTTGCAGATTCGCGAACCCCACGGCTGCATGGTCGTGGACATCGGCGGCGGCTCCACCGACATTGCCGTCATCAGCATGGGTGGCCGTGTAAAAGCCGCCAGCGTGCCGGTGGCAGGCAACGCCTTTGACCGCTGCATTGCCCAGTATGTGCAGGAAAAATTCCAGATCGCCATCGGTCCGCTGACGGCAGAAGCCCTGAAAAAGCAGGTGGCCTGCTGCACCAAAAGCGAGTTTGAGGGCGTGATGGAAGTGCGCGGCCACTCCTGGGAGACGAACTTGCCCGCCCGCCACGTCATCTACACCCGCGACCTGTACGAGCCGGTGCAGGAGCTTGCCTCCCGCATTGCCGCCGCGGCCCGCGCCGTGCTGGAAAGCACCCCGCCGGAACTGGCGGCGGACGTCTCCTCGTCGGGCGTGCTGCTCACCGGCGGCGGTTCGCTGCTGCGGGGTTTAGCCAGCTATATCGCTGGGGAACTGCATGTGGATGTGGCCATCGCCCCCGACCCGCTCAACTGCGTAGCCCGCGGTACGGCCATCAGTTTGAGCGAGGGCCGCTACCTTACCGCCGGCTTCCGCGATGCCACCCCCAAAGCCTGGCACAAGCGCCTGCAAAATAACCACGACCCCTTTGCCGGGGAATGACCAGAAAGGGAACAAACTCCATGCCCGATCTTACCAGTGAATATCTCGCCCTGCGCGATCAATATATCGAAGCCCGCTTTACCAAACTGAACCCCATGCAGCGCCAGGCCGTCTTTACCACCGAAGGCCCGCTGCTGATTTTGGCGGGTGCCGGTTCCGGCAAGACCACCGTGCTGGTCAACCGCATCGCCAACATCATCCGCTTTGGCTCGGCCCACGGCAGCAAAGAGCTGGCCCGCCCCGTCACCGAGCAGGATCTCAACGACCTGCGCACTGCCGTGGCCATCGGCCGCGACCTGCCGCGCGAAACGGCATATCTCGCCGTGCGCCCGGCCCGCCCCTGGAACGTGCTGGCCATCACCTTTACCAACAAGGCGGCAGGGGAGTTGAAAGAACGTCTGCGCGCCATGCTGGGCGAGACCCTCGGCGGCGACGTCTTCGCGTCCACCTTCCACTCGGCCTGCGTACGTTTCCTGCGCCGGGATGCCGAGCGCATCGGCTTCCCCAAAAGCTTCACCATCTACGATTCCGATGACCAGCAGCGCGTCATCAAGCAGATCTACAAGGATCTGATGATCGACGACAAATTCCTGCCGGTTAAGTCAGCTGTCAGCCAGATCAGCTCCTTTAAAGACAAGCTGCTCTCGGCCGAGGATATTGCCTCGGAGGCCCCCTGCGACACCAAGGCGGCGCTCATCTCCAAGATCTACACCACCTACGCCGCCCGGCTGAAAAAGGCGGGCGCGATGGACTTCGACGACCTGATCTACCACACCGTCAAGCTGCTGCAAAACGATGAGGAAGCCCGCCGCTACTATCAGGATAAGTTCAAGTACGTAGTTGTGGACGAGTATCAGGACACCAGCATTGCCCAGTTTAACCTTGTGCGCCTGCTGGCGGGCGGCTCCAACAATGTCTGCGTTGTCGGTGATGACGACCAGTCCATCTACAAGTTCCGCGGCGCCACCATCGAGAACATCCTCAACTTTGAGCAGGTGTTCAAGGGGGCCAAGACCATCCGCCTGGAACAGAACTACCGTTCCACTTCCAACGTCCTCAATGCCGCCAACAGCGTCATCAAAAACAACGCAGGCCGCAAGGGCAAGACTCTGTGGACCCAGAACGGCGACGGCGAAAAGGTCCACCACTACACCGCCTCCAACGAGCAGGACGAAGCCAGCCATCTGGCCGACATCATCGGCGAGCATCTGCGGGAGGGTGCCCACCTGCGGGACCACGCCGTGCTCTACCGCATGAATGCCCAGTCCAACCCCATCGAAACCTACTTCGCCCGCGCGGGCATCCCGTACCGCATCGTGGGCGGCCAGCGCTTCTTTGACCGCAAGGAAGTCAAGGACATCAACTCCTACCTGGCCGTCATCGTCAACCCGCGGGACGATGTGCGCCTGCGCCGCATCATCAATGAACCCGCCCGTAAGATCGGTGCCACCACCATTGAAAAGATCGGCGACCTGGCCGCCAAAAACGGTGTGCCCATGCTGGAGATCATCGGCCATGTGCGGGAATACCCCGAACTGCAGCGTGCCGCCGCCCCGCTGGAAAAATTCTATGAGATGTACCGCGAGCTGTGCGACCTCTCGGTCACGCTGCCGCTGGATGAATTCGCCGGCGAGGTCGTGAAAAAATCCGGCTACGAGGCTATGCTGAAAGCCCAGAAAGAGGAAGGCCAGACCCGCCTTGAGAACCTGGGCCAGCTCATCAGCTCGGTCAAGACCTACGTCGACCAGAACGGCGAGGACGCGACCCTGGCAGGTTTCCTCGAGGAAGTCGCCCTGATCTCCGACCTGGACAGCTATGACCAGGACGCCGACAGCGTCACGATGATGACCATCCACTCCGCCAAGGGCCTGGAGTTCCCCTACGTCTTTGTTGTGGGTATGGAAGACGGTGTTTTCCCCGGCGACATGGCCCGCTATAATGAAGAGGACATGGAAGAGGAGCGCCGCCTTTGCTACGTGGCTATCACCCGCGCCAAAAAGGAACTGTACCTTTCCTCCTCCCGCAGCCGCCTGATCTTCGGCCAGACCCGCCGCAACCCGCCGTCCACCTTCCTGTCTGAAATCGACCCCGACCTGCTGGATGAGACCCAAAGCCCCGAGCTGGCCTACAGCGGCGGTGGGTTCGGCGCCGGTTACGGCAGTTACAGCACCAACGTGCCCGGCGGGCGCAGCGGCTACTCCGGCGCATCCCGCGGCTACCTCAACAGCGAGTATAACGCCCGCCCCCGCGGCGGTTTTGGCGGCGGTTACAGCAGCGGCTTTGCCAGCGGCGGACACGAAAGCCCCAACTATTCCGGCGGCCGCCACAATGTGCAATCCACCGGCTTTGGCACCGGCTATGGCCGCAGCAATAACCCCCACCACGCCACCCCGGCGGGGGCTGGCACCTCCACGCTGGCAGGCACGCCGTCCGCCACGCCCAAAAAGAAAGAGGCCATCAGCTACGCCCCCGGTGACCTTGTTGAGCACCGCGTGTTTGGCAAGGGCAAGGTCATCAAGGCTACCCCCATCGCAGGCGACTGCATCGTTGAGATCCAGTTCGACCGCGTGGGTGTAAAAAAGACGATGGCCAACTACGCTCCGCTGAAAAAACTGACCGAGGAATAAGGACTATCATAAAAGGAAGAAGAAATCATGCTGGTTGAACTGATCGCCCATACCAACGACCCCGAGCGCACCATAGCAGCCGCAGCCAAGCTCTGCTACTCTGACGCGCATATCGATACCTTGCTGGAGGGCCTGACCCCCGAGAAGACCGCCGCCTTTTTGCAGAAACTTTCCGATGTCGGCCATGCCAGCCCCATTGAGCACGCCAGCTTCACCTTCGGCATCGAGGGCGTGTCCCGCACCTTCCTGGCGCAGGTCACCCGCCACCGCATCGGCAGCTTCAGCGTGCAGAGCCAGCGCTATGTCCGGCTCGAAGATTTCCGCTATGTCATCCCGCCGGAGATCGAGGCCATCCCCGAAGCCAAGGCCCAGTTCATCGCTTCGATGAACGACGACGCAAAAAAATACCTCGAGCTCGTCCACACGCTGGAGGATGCCCACACCGCCAAGTTCGTGGCCCAGGGCATGGATGAAAAGGCCGCACGGGCCAAGGCCTCCAAGCAGGCCAACGAGGACGCCCGCTTTGTGCTGCCCAACGCCTGCGAGACCAAGATGGTCATGACGATGAACTGCCGCAGCCTGCAAAACTTCTTCAACCTGCGCTGCTGCAACCGCGCCCAGTGGGAGATCCGCGCTGTGGCCGACGAAATGCTCAAACTCGTGCTGCCGCTGGCCCCGCATATCTTTGCCGCGGCAGGCCCACGCTGTCTGACCGGCCCCTGCCCGGAGGGCCGCATGTGCTGCGGCAAACAGGTCGAAGTACGGGAAAAATATGCTGCACTCAAAAAGGAGGCACTCCCGAATGGGTAAACTCATCATTTTTGAAGGTCTGGACGGCTCCGGCAAGGGCACCCAGACCAAATTGACCGCGGACCGCCTGCGCCAGCGCGGCGCGGACCTGCGCCAGATCACCTTCCCGAATTACGAGAGCAATTCCTCGGCCCTCGTCAAAATGTACCTGGCAGGGGAGTTTGGCGAGCATCCCGACGATGTCAACGCCTACGCGGCCTCCAGCTTTTACGCCGTCGATCGCTTTGCCAGCTACAAGACCGACTGGGGCGAGTTCTACCGCGAGGGCGGTTTAGTCCTGTCCGACCGGTACACCACCTCCAACGCGGTACACCAGTGCTCCAAACTGCCGCCGATGCACTGGGACGGATTTTTGAACTGGCTGTTCGATTTCGAGTACAAGAAGATCGGCATCCCGACCCCGAATGAGGTCATCTATCTGGCTGTCGACCCCGAGGTCTCCCAACGGCTGCTGACCGAACGCTACCAGGGCCACGAGGAGAAAAAGGACATCCAGGAGAAGGACCGGGAGTATATCGCCCGCAGCCGTGCCGCCGCCGAGTACTGCGCCCGCACTTTGGGCTGGAAACGCATCGAGTGCACCGAGCCGGTGGCCCCGGACAGTGAAGAGCGTCGGATGCGCACGATTGAAAGCATCAATGATGAGATCCTCAAGGAACTGGAAAAGGTCCTTTAAATTGCGCGCAAAGGAACTGCGCGGAAAGGGGAGAAGCCTATGCTGCGGATCGCCGCCGCAGAAGATCTTACCGCATTGACCCGGCTGCGCCGCGCCGCCACCGGTGATTCCGCCGAGGACGCCGCCGGCTGGCTGCAGCGGGTGGCAGGGCTGGAAAACATCCTGCTGCTGGAAAAGCCCGGTGCGCCGCCCGCCCTGATGCTGGCCGCTGTGCCGGTGCATTACGCCCACCGCAAGGGCATCTGGTTCACCGGCCTGGCGGCGGACAAAGGCGTCCCGGCGGACAAACTGCTGCCCAAACTGTTGGAGGGCGCCCTGCGCGCCTTTGCCGAGAACGGCTGCGATTTCGCCGTGATGACGCCGGACACCGCCGCTGATGCCTCCCACCTGGCGGACCTCGGCTTTAAAAACCTGCTGCCGCTGCGGGTGGTGAGCAAACCCATCCGCCGCAACCTGCTGGCCCAGGCCCAGTTCGACAGCCTGACCGTGCGCCACCTGATGGAGCGCCGCCTGCGCTGCCAGCCCGGTTGCATCACTCTGCCGGAGACTGCTATGAACGAGATGATGACTCAGCTGTACCGCCGCGGCCTGACCGTTGTGTCCGACCGGCGCGGCTACGGTCTCTATTACACCAAAGGCGATACTTTGCAGTTTATTGAATTGCAGGCCGATAACGACCACTGCGCTGACCAGCTGCTGCAGGCTGCCCGGGAAAAGACCGGCGCCGAAAACGCCCGCGTGCTGCTGGCCGAAAACCAGACGCTCTACCTGGGGGCCGGGCGGCGCTGCGGGTATGGTATGATCGCCTTTTTGCACGGAGAATTCCCGGTGACCGATGTGTATTTCCGCATGCTGCTGTAACGGCAGATAAACGCTGACCGCCTATAACAGGATTACAAAACA
>OLSF01003131.1_pt1 | contig 11539 bp, 12 predicted proteins | sample 1672301 | NCBI WGS metagenome assembly OLSF01 (sample SAMEA3136669, study PRJEB25190) | human gut metagenome | biome: human gut; feature: human-associated habitat; material: faeces | place: Austria | collected 2013
TGTGTTGAATAAAAAGAAACTCAAAGGACGGAATTAATCTATACAGACAAGGAGTAAACATTTGATTTCAAAGACAATGCAGACAATTCTGCACGCATTATCTTATGGAAATATAGAGGTGGAGGCATCGCGACGGCTGGCAGATATCAAGAGGCTGGATGCGATGAGGATATTTGTGAAAAAGCTGGATACGAAAGTATATAATGGAACTTATGAAGTGCCTGTGCGGCTGTATTTCCCGAGCGAGGAAGCCATCAGCGGCAAGCCTGTAGAGGGAGAAAAATATCCTGTGCTGCTCTTTTTTCATGGTGGCGGCTGGGTGACGGAAAGTGTGGAGAATTATGACCGTGTGTGCAGCAGAATGGCGCAGTCTACAGGTCATATCGTGATGTCTGTGGAGTATCGCCTTGCACCGGAATATCGTTTTCCGGTGCCGCTGGAAGACTGTTATGCGGCGGCAAAAGCACTTTATATGGGACATCTGGTCCTTCCCGCTGACCCGGACAGGATCACGATCATTGGAGACAGTGCCGGGGGTAATCTGGCAGCGGCAGTATGTCTTAAAGCACGGGATACCGGAGATTTTGCACCGAAAAAGCAGATACTGATCTATCCGGCTGTAAATAACTGTTATACTAAAAAATCACCATATAAATCCGTGCAGGAAAATGGACAGGATTACCTTCTCACAGCAGTAAAAATGGAGGACTATCTTAAATTATATGAGAGCAGTCCTGAGGACAGACAGAATCCTTACTTCGCACCGATCCTTGCAAAAGACCTTTCACATATGCCGGAAACATTGATTCTTACAGCGGAATTTGATCCACTTCGAGATGAAGGCGAAGAGTATGGAAAACGTCTGAAAGAAGCAAATAATTATGTGGAAATACATAGGATTCCGGATGCACTTCATGGATATTTTGCACTTGGGATTCGGTTTTTGCATGTACAGGAAAGTTTTGAGATTATGAACTGTTTTTTGAACAAAAGTTGAATAAAGGAAGCGAATAAAACGTGGAAACAGGATATTCAAAATGGCGAAAACTGGATAACGCGGCACTGGCATTTCCTCTTGTCACAGACAAAAATGACACCAGGGTATTTCGGTTTTATTGTCAGCTGAAAGAAGAAGTAAACAGCGAGATCCTGCAGCAGGCTCTGGATCAGACGATGGAGAAATATCCATTGTTCCAGGCGGTTCTGCGTAAGGGACTGTTCTGGTTTTATCTGGAGAGAAGGGATATACATGCCATCGTAAAAGAAGAAAAAAGACCGCCTTGTAGCAGTCTTTATATACCAGACAAAAAGACGTTGCTTTTTCAGGTGAGCTACTATAAAAATCGAATCAATTTTGAGGTATATCATGCCCTGACAGATGGTACAGGAGCAATGAATTTCTTAAGTGAACTGATACAGAATTATCTGATCCTGGCGCACCCATCTACGGATCTTCCAAGGGTTGAACCTATGGAAGAAACAACTCCGGGAGCACAGGAAGAGGACAGCTTTTCACAGTATTATTTGTCAGATCTTCCGAAAAATAAAGAAAAAAAACCGGCAGCAGTGAAGTTGAAAGGTGAGAAACTGCTGCATGCAGATCACAGAGATTGTTATACCGGTAAAAGAAACACTGGCAAAGGCACGTTCCTATGGTGTGTCGATTACTGTATTTCTCACGGCGATGCTGCTCTGTTCAATACATGAGGAGATACCGAAGAACCGTCAGAAGAGGCCAATTGCTCTGATGATTCCAGTAAATCTGAGAAATTATTTTCCATCACAGTCCATGGGAAATTTCTTTGGATGGATTGAAGTTGGGTATACCTTTGCGGATGAAACGGTATTTCAGGATGTGCTGGAATCTGTAAAAAATCAGTTTAAAGATAAGCTGGACAAAGAAAAAGTTGCCATGGATATGAATGGTTATGTACGTCTGGAGAAGAATCCTCTGGTGCGTGCGGTTCCGTTGGAGATTAAGAAATATTTCATGATGGCAGGTGCCAATCTGGGCAGCAGAAGCGTAACAGCGGTTTATTCAAATATAGGAATCCTGAGATTTCCGGAGGAGTACAAAGCATATATCGATCGGTTTGGAATCTTTGCAAGTACGAATTCCCTGCAGCTTTGTTCCTGTTCTTACGAAGACCAGATGGTGCTTGGATTTACGTCCAAGATACCGGATGACAGCATTCAGAAAAACTTTATGCGTATACTTCGTGAAGAGGAGATTCCATATAAAGAAGAGAAAAATGATTTCCCCGGATGCGGTGAACAGAATAAAAAAGAAGAAATAAAAATTTTGCAGACTTTTACGTTTCTGTGCCTTGCGGTGGCAGTGATCTGTGGCATGATCAATTATCTTATGTTGGAAATGCTGAACTGGTTCTGGTTCGCGGCAGCAGGATGTGCCTGTGCATGGCTGGTCGTAAATGTGGCATATTTCAAGCGAAGAAATATACTGAAAAATCTGACCTGGCAGCTTCTGATCATAACTATTTTATGTGTTTTGTGGGATCATTTTACCGGATGGAAGGGCTGGTCGATTGACTTTGTCTTTCCGTTTGGGACGTTGACAGTTCTGGGTTCGATCCCTGTAATTGCCGGAGTCAGCCACCTGGAAACAGAAGAATACCTGTATTATCTGTTGCAGGCAGCGATGATCGGATGCATACCGGTAATCCTGATCTGGACAGGAATCGTGCATTATACGCTGCCGTCTGTACTGTGCACAGGTATCAGTTTTCTGGCTTTAGCAGGGATGTTTATCTTTCAGAAAAAGGATACCTTGAGAGAATTTAGGAAGAAATTAAGAATGTAACAAAATCAAGATTACGAGAAAGGAAAATACCGATGTTAAAATGTGATTATGAAGTGAAACAGATTGATGGAGATTATGCACATCTGCAGAGAATCGACCGCCCGGAGGAGGAACTGAAGCTGGTTGCGAGGGCGCTTCTTCCGATAGAAATCTACGAGGGCTGTATCTTACATTATGAAATGATGCAGTATAGTATGAAATAACCCCAGGAGAAGTACAATGGAGCAGTATTACTACAACCACATGGATAAACAGAAGCAAGCCGCCTACCATGGTATACTTCAGGGAATCACCAGTCTGGTGGATGAATTCCAGATTCCGGCACTGGACGGAGAAGATTTGTATAATGTTTTCTTTCAGCTTCGGCTGGATCATCCGGAAATTTTCTGGGTGACAGGATATAAATACCGCTACTATAAAGATTCACCGAACGTCATTTTTATTCCGGAATATCTGTTTGATAAAGGAAAAATAAAAGAACATCAGAAAGCAATGAAATCCAGAGTCGAGAAGCTGGTTCGTCCGGCACAAAGCCTTTCCGAGTGGGAAAAAGAAAAATATGTACATGACTTTATCTGTCAGAATGTACATTACGATAAGCTTAAAAAGGCGTATTCCCATGAGATCATTGGTCCTCTGGGACAGGGCGTGGGCGTCTGTGAAGGAATTGCAAAAGCAGTGAAAGTTCTTCTCGATGCGCTGGGAGTCTGGTGTGTGATCGCAATATGCGGGAATAATCCGGAAAAAGGAATTAAATACCGTCATACCTGGAACATTGTCCGGATCGGCGGTGCATATTATCATCTGGATACAACATTTGATAATACACTTGGAAAGAGTGATAAAGTCGAAGATATCCGTTATGATTACTTTAATCTGGATGATGGACATATTTTTAAAGATCACGAACCACTGATCGCGGCGGCACCGCACTGTACAGACCACGATCACTTTTATTACAAAGAAAAGAAACTGTCATTCACAAAGATAGAAGATGTGTATAAACGTTCCCTCCAGGCAGCAAAAAAGGGAAAAATGCTTACCTTTCACTGGAGAGGCGGCTATCTTACAAGGGCAGTCCTGGACGAATTGCTGGATCTGATCAAAAAAGCAGGAGCAGAAAAGGGAAAAGTAGCCCGTATTGCTTTAAACTGGCCTCAGGCAGTGCTGCGTCTGGAGTATGTGGAAGATGGCCAGGAAAATGTTACTATGGAAGAGGCAAATGAAGGAGAGCAGGAGTGAGATTAGACTGTTCGGGAATGGAATTTGAAAAGCTGGCAGCATTTGCAAAAGAAAAAGAGATTGATCTCGTAATCGTAGGAATGGATGATCCACTGGTTGGCGGTCTGGTAGACGAACTGGAAGCAGCAGGCATCCGCACCTTCGGACCTAGAAAGAATGCAGCCATCCTTGAGGGATCAAAAGCATTTTCCAAGGATCTTATGAAGAAATACAACATTCCGACTGCAGCGTATGAGAATTTCACAGATCCTGCCAAGGCAATCGAATATCTGAAGACAGAAGCCAAATTCCCGATCGTATTAAAAGCAGACGGTCTGGCACTTGGAAAAGGTGTGCTGATCTGTAAGGATCTGGAAGAGGCAGAAGAAGGCGTGAAGACGATCATGCTGGATAAGAAATTCGGTACAGCCGGTAATGAGATGGTTATTGAAGAATTCATGACAGGAAGGGAAGTATCTGTATTATCATTTGTAGATGGTAATACGATTAAGACCATGACTTCCGCACAGGATCACAAGCGCGCAGGAGATGGAGATACCGGTCTGAATACAGGTGGAATGGGAACATTTTCCCCAAGCCCGTTCTATACAGAGGAAGTAGACGAGTTCTGTAAGAAATATGTATATCAGCCTACAGTAGATGCTATGAAAGCAGAAGGAAGACCTTTCAAAGGTGTTATTTTCTTCGGACTGATGTTGACAGCAGACGGACCAAAGGTTCTGGAATACAATGCCAGATTCGGAGATCCAGAGGCACAGGTTGTTCTTCCTAGAATGAAGAATGATATCATTGATGTAGTAGAAGCTTGTATAGACGGTACTCTGGATCAGATCGACCTGCAGTTTGAAGACAATGCGGCAGTATGTGTCGTTCTGGCAAGTGACGGATATCCGGTGAAATATGACAAAGGACTTCCAATCAGCGGACTGGATGAATTTGGGAAACATGAAGGTTATTACTGCTTCCATGCAGGAACGAAGTTCGACGGAGACCAGATCGTGACCAATGGCGGACGTGTACTTGGCGTGACAGCAAAGGGAAAAGACTTGAAAGAAGCAAGAGCCAATGCATATACGGCTACGGAATGGGTGAAATTTGATAATAAATATATGCGTCATGATATTGGAAAAGCAATTGACGAGGCGTAAACAGCAAAAAATATGGAAACTGTGAATTGCAGTGGAATTTAATGCAAAAAGAATGAAAGAAAGAGCTTACGATTTAGGTTGTAAGCTCTTTTTAGTTGTGTTATAGTATCTCTATAACAAAAGAAAATGACAGGTAACAGGTGATAAGATGTTGATAGAAATTGATTTTAACAGCAATGAAGCAATCTATGTACAGTTGCAGAATCAGATCATCATGGGGATCGCAACAGACGCAATCCGTGAGGGAGATACCCTGCCGTCCGTCAGACAGCTGGCAGATACAGTAGGAATCAATATGCACACAGTGAACAAAGCATATTCGATCCTGAGGCAGGAAGGATTTATTCAGCTGGACAGAAGAAGGGGAGCAGTGGTCGCCATTGATGCGGATAAGGCACAGGCCATGCTAAAACTCCGGGAAAAGCTTGCGATATTACTTGCAAAGGGATGCTGCAAGAATATCAGCAGAGAAGATGTGCATGCATTGGTAGATGAGATATTTGACGAATATAGAAGATAGACAGAAAGGAACAGACAGGCATGGATTATACAAGACAAGCGAAGGAAGTGCTGAAGATCGCAGAAAAAAGTGCGAAAGAGATGGCACATCCTTATGTTGGAACAGAGCATCTGCTTCTGGGACTCAGAAAAGTATACACCGGTGTTGCGGCGCAGGTTCTGGGTGCGAACGGAGTAGATGAGGAGAATATACAGAAAGTAATGTCTGAACTGATATCTCCGTCAGGAGAGATGACGGGCAGAAAGAGACCGGAATTCAGTCCGAGACTGGAATACATTCTGGAAGACAGTAAAGTAGAAGCGGAACAATTCCATTCAGAAGAGATTGGAACAGAGCATATGCTGATAGCACTTATCCGTGATATAGACTGTGTAGCGACAAAGATTTTAACGACACTTGGAGTCAATCTTCAGAAGATATATCAGGAAATATTTGAGACTGTTGGCATTGACCCGAAGGCTTATCAGGAAGAATACGGACCGGAAGGAGGAAGAAAGAACGGGGTACTGGATCAGTATGGTACGGATCTGACAGCAGAGGCGGAAGAAGGAAAGCTTGATCCTGTTATTGGAAGAGAAGAGGAGATCGGACGTCTGATGCAGGTCTTAAGCAGACGGACCAAGAACAATCCGTGTCTGGTCGGAGAGCCGGGTGTCGGTAAGACGGCAGTGATCGAGGGACTTGCAACGCAGATTGCAGAAGGTATCGTGCCGGAAGGAATTCGTGGAAAACGTATTTATACGATGGATCTGGCGAGCATGATCGCGGGATCAAAATACCGTGGAGAGTTTGAAGAGCGTATGAAGCGTCTGATCCAGGAGGTAAAGGCAGCAGGTAATATCATTTTGTTCCTGGATGAAGTCCATACGATCATCGGTGCAGGCGGCGCAGAAGGAGCAATGGATGCGTCTAATATTCTGAAACCGTCCCTTGCAAGAGGAGAACTGCAGCTGATCGGTGCAACGACGATCGTAGAGTATCGCAAATACATCGAAAAAGATGCAGCACTGGAAAGAAGATTCCAGCCGATCACGGTGGAAGAGCCGGATAAAGAGCAGTGTCTTGAAATCTTAAAAGGCTTATGCTCCAGATATGAAAAACATCACAAAGTAAAGATACAGGAAGAAGCACTGGAGGCAGCAGTGAATTTCTCCAGCCGTTATATCAATGACCGTTTCCTTCCGGATAAAGCAATTGATGTGGTGGATGAAGCGTGCTCAAAAGTGAGCCTGCGTGGATTTAAAGTACCGGAAAATGTATACAAACTGGAAAAGACACAGACAGAACTGGCGACAGAACTGGAAGATGCAATCAAGAGTGGCAATATGACAGAGGCCTCCATGCTTCACAAAGAACTGAATGAAGCAGAAGAAAAATTAGAACAGATTAAGAAACGTTTCCATAAGAGAAATGATGTAAAACATCTGGAAGTGACAGAAGAAGACATTGCAGAGGTCGTATCACAGTGGACCAAAATTCCGGTGAGCCGTCTGGCAGAGTCGGAAAGTGCGAAGTTAAATAAACTGGAACAGACACTGCATAAGCGTGTGATTGGTCAGGATGAAGCAGTAACAGCGGTTGCCAAATCTATCAAGCGTGGAAGAGTCGGCTTGAAAGATCCGAAGCGTCCGATCGGTTCGTTCCTGTTCTTAGGACCAACCGGAGTCGGTAAGACAGAACTTTCCAAAGCACTTGCGGAAGCACTCTTTGGAGATGAAAATTCCATGATCCGTGTTGATATGTCGGAATATATGGAGAAACACAGTGTGGCCAAGATGATCGGTTCGCCTCCGGGATATGTCGGACACGATGACGGCGGCCAGCTCAGTGAGCAGGTGAGAAGACATCCATATTCGGTTGTGTTATTTGACGAGATCGAAAAAGCACATCCGGATGTATTCAATATTCTTCTTCAGGTGTTAGATGACGGGCATATCACAGATTCACAGGGAAGGAAAGTAGATTTCTCCAATACAGTGATCATCATGACTTCGAATGCAGGAGCGCAGTCTATCATTGATCCGAAGAAACTCGGATTCAATACAAAAGAAGATGCGGCGGGAGATTACAAACGGATGAAGAATAACGTAATGAATGAGATCAAATTCATCTTCCGTCCGGAATTTTTGAACCGTATTGATGAGATCCTTGTGTTCCATCCGCTAACGACAGAACAGATGCAGAAGATTGTTGGTCTGATGTGCAAAGAACTGGTTAAACGCGCAAAAGAACAGCTGGGAATCCATCTTACAATCCGTGATTCTGTGAAGAAGCATATCGTAGAGACCGGCATGGATAAGAAGTACGGGGCAAGACCACTCCGACGTGCCGTACAGAACCAGTTAGAGGATAAACTCGCTGAAGCAATCTTAAGCGGAGAGATCGGAAGAGACATGGATGTCGTTGCCGGAATGTCTAAAAAAGAAATTAAATTTACGGCAAAGACTACAAATTAAAAATATTTTATTATATAATAGGATGAACGAAAGAAGAACCTTAGGAGGACGAAAAAATGGCAGCAGTGAAAGAGCTTTTAAGAGCTGAAACAGACGGTACACTTAGTTTTGGAGATTATACATTAGACAGCAAGACTAAGTTAGACGGATTTGATTTTCAGGGGGACATCTACAAAGTTAAGACGTTCAAAGAGATTACAAAATTAGAAAAGAACGGCATGTTTGTATACGAATCCGTACCGGGAACTGCAGTAGAGAATTTCAAAGCAACAGAGAACGTAGTTTCGTTTAAAGTATGTGGAGAGACAGATTTTCAGTTTACACTTGGAATGGAAGCAGATGCAGAATACGTTGTATACATGGATGATGTGAATATCGGAGATATGACAACGAACTTAAGTGGAAAACTCAGCGTAAGTGCAGAAGCAGAGGCTGGAAAAGAGATTGAGATCAAAGTCGTAAGAAAATAATGGCAAAAGCAAAGAAGAGTATATATTTCTGTCAGAATTGTGGACATGAGGAGAGCAAGTGGCTCGGACAGTGCCCGATGTGTAAAGAATGGAATACATTTGTAGAGGAAAAGGTGAGTACTCCGGTAAGTGGTGTATCCAGAGGAAGCAGCGTGGCGAAGCCAAAGAGCCAGGTTGTGACATTGTCCAGTGTATCGACGACAGATGAAGAACGAACAAAAACTGGAATAAAAGAATTAGACAGAGTATTAGGCGGGGGAATCGTACAAGGTTCCCTCGTATTAGTAGGCGGGGATCCCGGAATCGGAAAGTCCACATTATTGCTTCAGGTGTGCCAGAAACTGGCAGACAAGCAGAAGAAGGTGCTCTACATTTCCGGTGAGGAATCACTGAAGCAGATCAAGCTGCGTGCAAATCGTATGGGAGAATTTGCAGACAGCCTCTTTTTATTATGTGAGACGAATCTTGCAGCAATTCAAAGTGTGATTGAGAAAGAGACACCGGATGTGGTTGTGATTGATTCGATTCAGACGATGTATAACGAAGAGGTATCGTCTGCACCGGGAAGTGTATCTCAGGTGCGCGAATCCACGAATGTATTGATGCAGCTCGCAAAAGGACTGAATATATCCACTTTTATCGTAGGACATGTGACGAAGGAAGGAACGGTTGCGGGACCGAGAGTGTTGGAGCATATGGTGGATACTGTGCTTTATTTTGAGGGTGACAGACACGCATCATACCGGATCTTACGTGGAGTAAAGAACCGTTTTGGTTCTACGAATGAGATCGGTGTGTTTGAGATGCGGAGAGAAGGACTGTGCGAAGTGGAGAATCCTTCGGAATTCATGCTGAGCGGCAAGCCGGAGAATGCGTCCGGATCTGTGGTGGCATGTGCGATGGAAGGTACAAGACCAATGCTGATGGAGATTCAGGCATTGATCTGTCGGAGTAATTTTGGAATGCCGAGAAGAACTGCGGCGGGACTGGATTATAACCGTGTCAATCTGTTGATGGCAGTTCTGGAAAAGAGGATGGGTCTGCCGTTATCCAATTATGATGCTTATGTCAATATTGCCGGTGGAATCCGTATGAATGAACCGGCGGCCGATCTTGGGATTGTAATGGCCATTGCTTCCAGCTATAAGAATAAACCGATCGCAGAAGATACGATCGTATTCGGGGAAGTTGGATTGAGCGGGGAAGTAAGGGCTGTGACCATGCCGGAGCAGAGAGTTGCAGAAGCAAAAAAGCTTGGATTTAAGACTTGTATTGTACCAGCGGTTGCATTGAAGTCCATTGGAAAAGTGGATGGAATAGAAGTGATCGGGGTCAATAGTGTGAATCAGGCGATGAATTATATTTAAGTATAGTTAGAACCGGAGGGAATGCAGCTGTGTGGCTTTTTAGTGTCCCTGCCGGTTCTTTTTTTATTGCCATGCGTACGGAAGAAGCTGGCAATAGCAGCTTTTCTGTGTTGAGAGGAAATTATACGGTATGTGTTTTTCGGATAACTGTTTCATACATGAAGAACATAATGCATAAAAAGAGTCCAAGATAAGCCGGAAAGAGTGTAATGCTTATGGATCTTGCAATGATACCAAAAAGTGGGGGCATCAGGCAGGTGCCGATATAAGCGAAAGCCATCTGAACTCCGATGATCGCCTGAGACTTATCTGCTCCGAAATGTGCGGGAGTTGAGTGGATAATGGATGGATAAATCGGTGCACATCCCAATCCGATGAGGATAAGTCCGGCTAAAGCGACTGTTTTCCCGAGTGGCAGAAGCATGGCAAGGACACCGAGCAGTATAATACCTTCACCAAGATGGATCATCTGCGAATCATTTAACTTAAACGTAATGAAGCCGCTGATGCCTCTGCCCACAGTAATTCCAATAAAGAAGAGACTGGCAAATCCGGCCGCTTTCTCGGAAGAATATCCAAGGTGCAGTACGAGGTAACTGCTGGCCCAGAGAGAGGATGTCTGCTCAACTGCAGAGTAACAGAAGAAAGCAAAGAGAATTTCCCTGGCTCCTGGAATCTGAAAAATCTGCTTTAATGTCAGAACAGGTAAAGTATTGCCAGAGCCGGAAGCAGATTGTCCGACATGTTCTTTCTTATGAAATTGTTTCCAAAGAGGAAGGCTGATGATCAAAATAGCAGTAAGTCCTATCTGGAAAATCGAAATATAACGGTATCCCATAGACCATTCCTGTTTATTAGACAAGGCGTATCCCATAATATAAGGTCCGATAGAAGCACCGACACCCCACATACAGTGCAGCCAGCTCATATGTCGGCTTTCGTAATGAAGAGCAACATAATTGTTAAGTGCTGCATCGACACTTCCACCGCCCAACCCGTAAGGAACTGCCCACAGACACAATGCGATAAAAGAATGACTGACAGAGAATCCGAATAAAGCAACAGCAGTGGTAGCTACACTGATGGCAGTAATCTTACTGGTGCCAAGTTTTTTGGTAAGTCTGTCACTTTGCAGACTGGATATAACTGTACCGGCTGCTATGATCATGGAAATGATTCCAGCATAAGAAACAGGTACATGAAAGGCCGGATACATAGAAGGCCATGCAGATCCCAAAAGTGCGTCCGGAAGACCAAGGCTGATGAATGCCAGGTAGATTACGGAAAGTAATAAGTGAAACATGTAATAATAACTCCTTTTATTTTATATAAGAACAATCATAAAAGGAAAGAGGATCGGTGTCAAGAAATGGAGATGGGCAATTTATATAGAAGAAAATGTGAAAAAAGAAGTAAATTATCTGAATTATCTAAATTGCAGAAAATATAAAAACAATCTTGACAATTCAACCCCCCTTGTGGTATATTAATCTAGCTGTCGCGTTAGACAAGGCC
>OLSF01003134.1_pt1 | contig 11525 bp, 14 predicted proteins | sample 1672301 | NCBI WGS metagenome assembly OLSF01 (sample SAMEA3136669, study PRJEB25190) | human gut metagenome | biome: human gut; feature: human-associated habitat; material: faeces | place: Austria | collected 2013
TGCGCCTGCGGCGGTCGCTTGCGACACCTACCTTGTACGCCGCAGTGCGCATCCTGAGCGGAGCGTTTTTTTTTATTAGGAAAGGACTTTCCTAATATAAAATAAAAAACATCAGGATTTTATTACTTCTATATTTCTGAATTTCAGAATGAAGTATAAAACCTGATGTTTTTATTTTACCTGACAAGCTCTTTTCTTTTATGAAATTGTTCGACTTATTTTCAACTTATTCGTAAAGGAACGGTGTTATCGTATCGTCATTCATATTGTCTGCTGTCACCCACACATATCCTGTGTTGACCTCAGCTTCATTTCCAATCTCAAGAACTGTACGTGCCGCTGCAACTACTGTCGCATATCCCATTCCAAAAGGATTCTGCACAATAAGTCCATCCACCTTTCCATCTTTCAATGCATTGACCTGCTCTTTTCCTGCATCAAACCCCACTAATGTAATATGTTTTTTTGCATCAAGCTGATCCATCGTCTTAATTGCAAGCTGGGTTACTGTCTCGTTCGTAGCAATACATCCTTTTAAATCAGGATGTTTCTCCATATAATATCGAATTGCATCTTCATCACTCATCTTTGCCGCGCCATCGTTGACCTGCTGCATCTTCTCGGACAATTCATTGTCCACTTCCTGTGCTGTCTCATTCGCACTTTCGTCTGCTGATGAAGAATCCGCATTCGATGCTGCATCTGCAATTGTCTCGGAAGCATCACCTGTTCCTGTTGTCTCTTCCTTCTTTTCTCCTGCTTCTGCGGCTGCCAGTTCTTCTGGTGTTAGCCCGACCTGTTCAGCTACAATCTGTTTCTTCAACATTTCCAGCTGATCCAGATAAATTGTCTCTGTAACAGTCACATTCGGATGATTTGCTGCAAGTTCATTTTTGATTCCTGCCTCACGCTCTTTCGCCGTATCTGATACTGTATCATGCACAAGCAACAGAATCTCCCCACTATCACCGATCTTCTCACAGAAATTCTTTGTTCCTGTTGTTGCCGCTTCTATATTATTCGTTTTGCAAGTACTTTGGATATTCTGATAGCTGTTTCCTGAATCAAATGCTACGATCGGAATTCCATTCTCAATCGCAAGATCAAACTGGACGGAGCATGCGCTTGCATCTACACTGGAAATTGCGATCACATCCGGATAACGTGCAAGCTCTTCATCCAGAATATTCACCTGCTGATCGATATTATCATTCTCATCCGGTGCACTGTATAATACTTTCACCTTATCATTTCCGGAATAGCCAAGTGCTGTATTCAAGTCAGTTGCTGCCTGCTCTACCCCTGCCTTTACCTGATTCCAATATGGTGTTGAAGATCCCCTTCCGATTACAGAAATATAAGTTCCAGGTTCCAGATCCAGATTGTCTGCCGATGCATATGCAGAAGATTTAATTGCATCCAGATTTGCCTGATATACCGGTGCTTCTGTCTTATCCCCTGTAAAAACCGGATCATCTGCCTTCTTTCCGCAGCCGGCTGCAAGTACCGTCATACAAAGTGCTGCCGCAATCACTGCTCTTACATTTCGTTTCCGCATAACTTTCTCCTTCTTTTCATTTACACAATTTTATCTCTATGTTTTCTACTTTTTAACTCTCAATCCATTATGATACACGAATCCTTGAAAAATGGAAGAGATAATTTCTTAAAATCTCGTGAATTTTCGTTTTTTTACTAATTTAGTATAGAAATCTTCTATTTTCCACGTTCACAAGTTTCATAAAACTAACTCATAAATTACTCAAATAAATACATCAGGAACTCTTGTATATTTCCCCGTCTTGTATTAAAATGAGGATAACGAAAAGGGAAAAACCTATCGTAATCCAAAAAAGGAGGGTACATACAATGGCACACGTAATTAGTGATGAATGTGTAAGCTGTGGTACTTGCGAAGGCGAATGTCCAGTAGGCGCTATTTCTGAAGGAGATGGCAAATATGAGATCGATGCTGATGCTTGTGTAGATTGCGGAGCTTGTGAGGCTGCTTGTCCTACAGGCGCTATCTCTGAAGCATAATTTATAAGCGCTAAGTGATCACAAAACGCAGAAGTCTTGCCCGTCTGATTGATTCAGATGCGGCAGGATTTCTTTTTTTACAACTTTTTTCCTTGTATTCCATACCTTTCTTCAGTTACCATTTTTTGCCATAATTTGACGAACGATTAGCACTTCTTTCATAATTTCTCTATGCTATAATAAATGTAGCGAAATCAGAACAGTAATCGCAATGATTCTAACAGGAGGATAGAAAATCAATGGGTGAAGTCAGATTTATGATCTCTGAAGCCGCCAAGAAAGTTCAGGTAGAATCCCATGTCTTAAGGTACTGGGAAGAGGAACTTCATATTCCAATCGGCCGCACAGAGATGGGACATCGATATTATACCCAGGATGATATCCAGCTCTTTTGCTGTATTAAAAAACTTAAGAATGAAGGGGTTCTGCTTCGCGATCTGAAGCCATTGATCCCAGAGTTGAAATCTACACGTCAGATAATGAGACACACTGAAAACAAGGAAAAGAATGCCCTTACCAAAACACCCGCACCTGACCTGACATCTGAGTGCAAACCGGCCACCACCGCTGCTCCGGTCGAAGTCATCACAGAAACCCAGCTGGAACATGTACGTTCACTCATCGGAGAAGTGCTGACTGAAGTCGTTACTGAAAATAACAAAGCATAAGAAATCACCACTCAAGTCACGGCAGATGTCATACGTGAGATGGATTTTCTTTTCCAGGCGAAAGAACGGCAGGAAGAAGAACATTTCCGTAAACTGGACAGCCTGATTCGCCAGCAACAGGCGACCCGAAGAGAAAGTGTGAAGAATAGTCCGGTGCTGAGATTCAAAAAAAGATTTACATAGCATTTCTGCGATTTCTAATTGCACACTGCACATACCGGTAGATTTATTGGATTTGTATATCGAAAAAAGACAGGCACTCTCCAACAAGTGCCTGTCCTTTTCTTTTTTATATCTCCTGATCCTGCTGACGCAGCTCGTTTCCAAAACGAGTGTACTGTGGCATCCACGCAAGACGCACTGTACCGATCGGGCCGTTTCTTTGTTTTGCGATAATAATTTCTGCAATGTTCTTATCTTCCGTGTCAGGATTATAATAATCATCACGATAGATAAACATACAGACATCGGCATCCTGCTCGATTGCTCCGGATTCTCGGAGGTCTGAAAGCATCGGACGCTTATCTGTTCTCTGCTCAACCGCACGGCTCAGCTGTGACAGTGCAAGCACCGGCACATTCAATTCTCTGGCAAGACCTTTCAAAGAACGTGAGATCTCAGAAATCTCCTGCTGACGGCTCTCATTCTTTCTTGAATTGCTTCCGCTCATCAACTGTAAGTAGTCGATAATGATCAGGTCAAGTCCCATCTCCAGCTTGTATTTTCTACACTTTGAGCGCATCTCTGAAATCGTAATACCTGACGTATCATCAATGATCATTCTTGATGATCCTATTGTTCCGGCTCCTTCGATCAACTTCTCCCAATCCGTATCTGACAGATTACCGGTTCTTAGTATCTGTGCATCCACATGAGACTCCAATGAGAACAGACGGTTTACCAACTGCTCTTTGGACATCTCAAGACTGAAGATTGCTACTGCTTTATTCTGACGAAATGCCACATGCTGTGCGATATTCAATACAAACGCTGTCTTACCCATGGAAGGACGGGCTGCGATCAGTACAAGGTCTGAGCGCTGCAGACCGGACAACTTATAATCAAGATCAATGAATCCTGTCGGAATTCCTGTTACTGTTCCTTTTGTCTTAGACGCACGCTCGATTACATCCAATGCATTGAGTACAACCTGCTTGATCGGTACATACTCTTCTGAATTCCCAGTCTCTGCAAGTGCAAAAACCTGCTTCTGTGCATCTTCCAGAATCTCCTCTAATGGCTGATTCTGCAGATAACAGGCATTTGCCGTCTCTTCATTTACTTTGATCAGGCGACGCATGATTGATTTTTCACGTACAATTTCAGCATAGCTTTTGATATTCGCAGAAGTCTGTGTTCCCATCAGCAAATCTCTTGCAAACTCCATGCTGCTGATCTCTGGCGGGACATCCTTTTCTTTCAGATATTCCTGCAAGGTGATCAGATCGACCGGTTTTCCCGCATGAAACAGTTCCACCATAGAATTAAACAAGATTCCATATGCTGTCTGATAAAAATCATCCCCTGATAATATCTCGGAGGCCACCGTGATGGCCTCCTTGTTCATCAGCATCGCACCGAGCACTGCCTGCTCTGCCTCCGCACTATGCGGAGGAATTCGTTTCATTGCTGCTTCCATATCCATAAAGATTTCGTCTCCTTATGCTTCTTCCTGTACAACTACTTTCAGTTCTGCTGTAACCTGTGGATGAAGCTTTACAGACACGTTGTGTGTTCCGAGTGTCTTGATCGCTTCTTTTAACTGGATCTTCTTTTTATCAACATTAAGATTCAACTGTGCTTTTACTTCCTCTGCAATCTCTTTGCTTGATACAGAACCGAAAGTTCTTCCGCCTTCTCCAACTTTGATGTGTGTTACAATTTTAGCTTCTGCGATCTTAGCTGCAAGTTCTTTCGCTGCCTCCAGGTTCTCCTCCGCAACTTTTTTCTCGTTATTCTTCTGAAGCTTCAGATCATTCAGATTCTTTCCTGTTGCTTCCAGTCCAAGCTTCTTTGGAAGAATAAAGTTTCTTGCATATCCATCATTTACGTTTACGATCTCTCCTTTTTTTCCAAGAGATTTTACATCCTGTAATAAAATAACTTTCATTGTCAAATATCTCCTTCTTCTATCATTTTATCAATGGTCTCTTTCAATGCACTGACTGCTTCATGCATATTCGTGTGGTCAAACTGTGCTCCCGCAGAATTAATATGACCGCCTCCACCGAGCTTCTCCGCGATAATCTGAACATTCACTTCATCAATGGAACGCGCACTCATATAAATCTTATTTTCATATTCTGTCAATACAAAAGAAGCCTTTATTCCGCTAATATCCAGCAATTCATTCGCCGCTTGTGCTGCAAGCACTGTAGGACTGTCAATATCGCTTGGACATACTGCAATCGCATACTCCTTACGATAAACTTCTGCATTGCGGACTGCCTCAGCCTTTGCCTGATAAGATGCCATATCATCACGGAACATCTTACGTACTCGTGTAATATCTGCACCACATCTTCTCAAAAATGCTGCTGCTTCAAAGGTTCTCACACCTGTACGGTTCATAAAGTTTCTCGTATCGATCATAATTCCGGCATACATGCACTCTGCTTCAAGTGCCGGGAATTTGATGTCATCTACCATATACTGTAGAACTTCTGCGATCATCTCGCAAGTGGAAGAAGAATACGGCTCCACATAAGAAAGTACCGCGTTCTCAATAATATTACTACTCTGCCTGTGATGATCCAGCACTGCAATCATCTTTGATTTCTTCAAGAGTTCCGGACACTCTGTCATCTGTGGCTTGTTTGTATCTACTACAATGACCATTGCATTGTCATCCACATAATCCAATGCCTGTTCTGACGTAATAAAAATATCATCCTCATATGCAGGACTCTCCAAAATCTCATCATACAACGGGCGAACAGATCCTGTAACTTCATTGATCACAATATGTGCCTTTTTCTCCAGACTTACTGCAGCACGGTAAATACCCATACATGCACCAAAAGAATCCGGATCAGCAATCTTATGACCCATAACAATAACTTTGTCTCTGGTCACAATAAACTCTCGAAGTGCCTCAGCCTTAACACGCGCCTTCACTCGTGTATTCTTCGCTGTCTGCTCCTTCTTACCGCCAAAATAAGTTATTCCGTTACAATCCTTAATAACTGCCTGATCTCCGCCTCTGGCAAGTGCAAGATCGATTGCCACACGCGCATACTGGTAGCTCAACGCATACGTTGCCGTATTCAATCCCAAACCAATACTCAGTGTTGCTGATCTTGAATTACCGATATTAACCTGTTTTACCTCTTCCAGAAGAGAAAACTTATCTTCTTTCAGCTTTTTATAAGCATCCTTTCGAAGTACGATAAAGTATTTATCCTTCTCCAGTTTCTTTACGATACCATCTACATCTCCGATATACTTATTGATCTTACGGTCGATCAATGCCACAAGAAGGGATTGTCTGACTTCCTCAACACTCTCCATAACTTCATCATAGTTATCAATATAAATCAATCCGGCAATCATTCGCTGATCTTCATTCTCTCGGATGTAGGCATTCAGTTCTGTTACATCTCTTAAAGAAACTGCAACAAAATATTCCTGCTCTTCCGGAATCTGAAGCAACTCTTCCTTCTCACTGAATCCCTCCAATGATACTTTTCGAAGCTCTGCCTGATAACTTCTTTCACGATAAGTTACTTCCAATTCTACATGATCCACATCATTTTTTGGAAACACACCCGGATGTAATTCTGGAATCATACGGTTCAGATAACGTTCTTTTCTCTGACCCTCTGTCAGATTCAAAAAGCAATCATTCTTCCACAGAATCCTCCCATCCTCCAGCGCAATCGCATAGGGAATTGCCAGTTCTTTGAGCAACCGGTTTTCAATACCTTTATACTGTACTGAAAACTGGATCAGATCTGCCAGGATCAAAGATCTGTTATAGAAATACAGCGAAAAAGCGATTCCTACATATATAATTATGATCACTGACATCAAAAGTCCGGCTTTCTTGTCCACCATGTACATCCATACATCCATGCCAATCAAGAGAAGTGTCATGATCAGCGGCCATCGCATGTACATTCTGAGCTGTCCCTTCAGCTGCATTTTATTCCTTTTCATAACTAATACCTCACCTGGGACTACTATCAATCACCATCATCTGTGACTAATTACAATATAGCTAATCTATTATAGCATCTTTTCCCCTAAGATGCTATAGGTTGTATTATGCAAAAAAACACGCAAAAATGAATTAGAAAAAGCAAAAAGATCGAATTTCTGAATTTCTTCAAAAATTCGATCTTGCTATTAGCTAATTATCTCAATTAGTCCTGAACGTAAGGCATAAGAGAAATGTGTCTAGCTCTCTTGATTGCTACTGTAAGAGCTCTCTGATGCTTAGCACAGTTTCCTGTAATTCTTCTAGGAAGAATTTTTCCTCTTTCAGAAACATATTTTTTTAATTTTGCAACGTCCTTGTAATCGATTTCGTTGTTCTCTTTACCACAGAACACGCAAACTTTTTTTCTTCTACGAGCTGGGCCTCTTCTTTTGAATCCACCCTCTGGTCTGCTTCCTTTTTCGTAAGCCATGATGGTTATCTCCTTTCCGACTTAGTTAAACGGTAACTCCTCATCGATACCATCCGGGATATTCATGAAGCCATCACCTGCATCTGCGCTAGGTGCCGGACTCGGTGCAGACTGACGCTGGAAACTTGCTCTGTTAGCTTCGGCCTCGGCTCTGCTCTCTGCAAACTCCTGCTCTTCCACGATCACTTCTGTTGTGTATACTTTCACACCATCTTTGTTCGTGTAGCTTCCTGTCTGGATACGTCCGGAAATAGAGACACGCATTCCCTGATGGAAATACTTCTCAGCAAACTCTGCGGAACGTCCGAATATAACACACGGAATAAAATCCGCTGTCGGCTCACCGTCTCTTCTGAATCTGCGATCTACAGCAAGTGTATATCTTGCAACCGCTGTAGCATTGTCTCCCTGTGAATATCTCACTTCCGGATCTCTTGTCAACCGTCCTACTAAAACTACTTTATTCATATATACCTCTTTCCGCTTATGCTTCCTGTTTCACGCATAAATATCTGAGTACATTGTCCATAATGCGGATACGCTGCTCTACTTCAGCTGGAACTGTACTTTCAGCCTCGAAGTGGACGAAGTAGTAAAATCCTTCTTTCATCTTCTGGATCTCGTAAGCGAATCTTCTCTTGCCCCACTCATCAACGTCTGTTACATTACCGCCGAAACGAGTGATCATTGCTTTCACTTTCTCGATTACTTCTGCTCTTGCTTCGTCTTCGAGTTTTGCGCTTACAACAACAGCTAATTCATACTTGTTCATGCTCTTTTACCTCCTTATGGTCTCTGGCTTCCGGATTCTCCCGGAAACAAGGAATGTTGATCCCCTGTATGGATATAATTCCAACAGTATGTCACAATTTGACATGATACCATAAGAATGTCTTAGTTTCAAGCTTTTTTTGTAATTTGCCTGGTATTTTTTTCAACCAGTTTTCTTGAAACCATGATCTGATGACCACATCCCGCACACTTTAACCGGAAATCTGCTCCGACACGCAGGATTTCCCACTCATAACTGCCACACGGATGAGGTTTTTTCATTCTGATCACATCACCCACATCAAATTTGTCTGCCATAAAGCACCTCGTCAATAAATCAATCTACTTAATACTTACTGATAATTTTTATCTGATAGCTTTTTATACTCTCCCGATCAATACTCTCCGGCAAGAACTCCCTGAAGCAGAAATCTCTCGTCCTCTTTTACATTGGTGCAGGTAGACAGGCTGACAATCTGAGACTGTGCATTGACCTCTACATCCACCTGATAATTGGAAGATTCCCTGCACAAATTCAGATAGCTTTCAAACTCTTCATCTGAATTGTATGTAAGATTATAAGCATCTGACGTATCCTTCACCACCGAAGCAGCAAATACTTTATACATCCGTACTTTTCCATCCGGTGTATAAATATAAAACTCAGGATGTGCCTTGCAGAAATCTTCACTTTCATATTCTTTCAACTGAGAGAACATTTCTCCACCGATCTTTAAGTTATGTCCGTAGATCATCGTATTACGGTCTGCAAAATCTGAATCACACCGCATATCCATAAAAATCGCTCCCAGCTTATTGTCATTTGCTGAAAATGTCTTTGTCAGGTATTCCTTATTATCTGAACTTTTTACGACCGGATAACTGATGATCGAAGGCTCATCAAACCGTATCCATGCTACTGTATCTGGATTTTCTGCCCGAAGTGCATCAAAATCCACACTGAAGCCTTCTCCCTGCTCATTCGTCTTGATCGCAATCTCTTTGATCTTATCATACTCTGCTCCACCCGAATAATACGGTACAAGCATCGTTACTAACTGAAAAACGGAAAATACAAAAACGAAAACCGCAACGATCAGAACCGCTGTCGAGCCAACATTAAATGCCGCTCTTTTCTTTTTCTTATTTTTTGCATTTGGATTTTGCTTTCTGCTATTTGGACTCTGTCCTCTTCTGTCATTTTCCTGGCGACGTTGTCCTGCCTGCGTTTCACTCTCTCCCACCGGACGGCGGCGTGCTTCCTGCGTTCCGCTCTCTCCTACCGGACGACGACGTCTTTCCTGCGTTCCGCTCTCTCCTGCCGGTCTGCGACGTCTTTCCTGTGTTCCGCTCTCTCCTGCCGGTCTGCGACGTCCTTCCTGCGTTCCGCTCTCTCCTGCCGGTCTGCGACGTCTTTCCTGCGTTCCACTCTCCTCCACCGGACGGCGGCGTGCTGTCTGCTGCCGTTCTTCTTTCGGACGGCGGTGGATTCCGTCTCCGCGGTCTTCGCCCTGTCTTCCCTGGTGATTCAAATCTTTTTCCATGCCTCTCTCCTTCACACTTTCCCCTCAGGGAATCTGCTGTCTTCTTCGTTCCTCTGATTCAGATCATTCTGCATTAAATAGCTCTGTATGCAAAAGGCCTGCCACAGGCAGCTTCTCTTGCATCCTTTGCCATTAAAAACCAAGTGGCTCATCCACGAGAATGATCTTAAACCGGTTCTTGATCCTGCTGAATCTTGTCACCAGAATCTCTGCACAGATACAGTCATCACTCTTACAGTTAAAGCAGCTTCCATTCTTTACACACGGAGTATTAATGCCAAATCTCTGTGCATTGATCGGCCCTGCCTCATTTCTTGCACGGCTCATGGCATCTTCCTGTGTCTTTACTACCTTGTTCATTCCGACGATCAGAAGTACATTCTTCGGGCCGAATGCATAAGCTGCAATACGGTTTGCATTTCCATCAATATTAATAAATACACCATCTTCACTCATCGCATTCACACTTCCAAGAAACCAGTCCGATGTAAATGCCTTTAATGCGATCTCATGGCGTTCTTCCACTGTAGCAGCTTTATCTCTGTCATAAAATACATAATCATCGGAACAGACTGCATCGATCAGACCGCACTCTCTCACCGAAGCTGAACCGCCCATATTGATCGTACTTCCCTTTGGAATCAGTTCCAGTGCTTTCTTCACTGCTTCTTCTTTCGTCTTCACATAATATGCTTCCATATTTCTGGATTCAAGTGCCTTGACAACTCTTTTGCCAAGTGCCTCATTTCTCATCTCTCTGACATCCATTTTTTGACCTCTTTTCTTTTATGCAGTAAAACCAGTATACCACGAATTTCTTTTTTATGTTGTTAAAATCTCTGCATCCGCAACGTAATATTCTTCCCCCGTTTCCAGGCAGAGACATCCCAGTCGTCCTCCAAATGCAGGAAATGCCGCTCCACAATCTATATCCGTCAGCCATCCATCCTCACTGTGCCAGATCTTTGCCGGTCGATTCGTATTTCCACGAATCGTAAAAGCCGGTACATGACCGACCACCGAATGATATCCGGGAATCCCTTTCCCCCGATCAATCATTTCAGTACTCCAAAGCATTCGTTCTTTTCTTTTCCAAAATGAAAGCACCTCTTCTGTACAGGCATGGGCAAGAAGCCAACATTCCCCATCAATCCTCAGCTTTTTATATAAAGGCATTTTCCTCATAAATTCCACATATTCCGGCAGTCTTTCCCTGGTTCTGCGACTGTCCATCAGAAAATCATAAGTATTATAATAGTACCGGTTGTGAATCTTATCCGGTACTGTATCATACCAATCCACAAATGCGTCCTCATGATTTCCTTTTAATGCAATGATATTTTTCCGTTCCATTGCCAGATCCAGCACACCTGCCGGGTCAGGTCCCCGGTCAATCAGATCTCCTAAAACATAAAGTCTGTCTGCCTCTGAAAATGCAATCTTTTCCAGCATCTGATCCAGAAGATGACCCATTCCATGCACATCAGAGATTGCGTATGTTCTCCCCATCTGCTTTTCCTCCCTGCCTTTTCAACAGTTCCCGAATTGTATATGCCACACCAGATTCTATATTGGACTTTGTTATATACTTTGCAGCCTTTTTACTTCTTCGTCTCCATTTTCCATTGCAACCGCTGCTCCAATTTCTGCGTTCCTGAAAAGTATACCTTTTTTCTTCAAAAAAAGAAAGAGCCTGATGTGATATGACCTCAACTTGCATCACACCACACCGGACTCTTTCTTATATTATACTTTTGTTATCTTAAGATACCAGGGTTAAAAGGTCTGACACCACGTGTGCTCGCACACTAGTGGTAGAATGACCTTGTGACCCGCCCCAATATGAGCATAAAAGTGGGGCGTAAGCACCA
>OLSF01003137.1_pt1 | contig 11501 bp, 14 predicted proteins | sample 1672301 | NCBI WGS metagenome assembly OLSF01 (sample SAMEA3136669, study PRJEB25190) | human gut metagenome | biome: human gut; feature: human-associated habitat; material: faeces | place: Austria | collected 2013
TTCTTCCATACGATCTGCAAGCTGACTGTGCGGCAACGGTGTCGCGCTAAGACAGACATCTGCACATGCCTGATCCAGTGCCAGCGGATCAAAAGATGCAAACATACCAATATTCGGCAGGATCGGTGCATCATTCTCCGGATGACAGTCACAGTTCGGTGATACATCTACGATCAGTGAAATATGGAAGTTCGGTCTTCCATCCACAACCGCCTTTGTATACTCTGCCATCTTGCAGTTCAATACCTTGGTTGCCGCACTGTCCATAAATGAAATTGCATCAAAGTTACATGCCCCGATACATCTTCCACAGCCAACACAATGTTCAAGATCAATCGACATCTTTCTTGCATCAGCATCATAAATCAGGCCGTCATTCGCACACTCTCTCAGACAGCTCTTACATCCTCTGCAGGCTTCCTGATCGATCGTCGGCTTACCAACAGAATGCTGATCCTTCTTACCGGCTCTGGAACCACATCCCATTCCGATATTCTTGATCGTACCACCGAAACCTGTCGTCTCATGCCCTTTAAAATGCGTCAGACTGATAAATACATCCGCATCCATCACGGCACGTCCGATCTTCGCTTTCTCTATGTACTCTCCTCCCTGTACCGGAACTTCAATATCATCCGTTCCCTTCAGGCCGTCTCCGATAATCACTGGACATCCGACACTCAACGGTGTAAATCCATTCTCCCATGCACAGTAAAGATGCTCCAGTGCGTTCTTTCTACTGCCCGGATATAGTGTATTACAATCTGTAAGAAATGGCTTTCCTCCAAGCTCCTTCACGACATCAACAACCGCCTTGGCATAATTCGGACGGAGATAACTGATATTCCCCATCTCTCCAAAATGCATCTTGATCGCCACAAATTTATTCTCCATGTCAATCTCACTGATTCCTGCTTTCTTCATCAGACGTTTCAGCTTTGTTGGAAGACCTTCGCCAAGTTTCGCCCGGAAATCAGTATAATATACCCTTGCTTTTTCCATGATGTAAACCTCCTGTTGTAAATTCTGACAGCTTAACCCTGCATTCTTATCATACACTATAAATCTGACTCTTCCAATCATTTTTAGAAAAATAAGCTTGCACCCGCATAATCAATAAATGAACGAATAATTGCATTATCACTTGTATCTTTCCAGTATTCATCTGGTTTTTCATAAACTTCTTTTTTTCTTCTGCATTCAGCACAGGGCTTTCCATGAGATATTCATGCTTCTTAAAAAGCTCTCCGACTTCATAATTGTTTAATGTAAACCAAACTCTTTCAATAGTTTTCTCTGATATTCTTTGTCAGCCGCCGCTTTTGTAATGTCTTCTGTACGTCCAAGTTTTGACAGTTCTAGAATTAATTGATTGATTTCTGCTCTTCCTTCTTCTATCCCAATCTTACGTCCATTCTCAATTCCTCGTCTTTCTGCGGTTAACATTCCTATATTGTAATCTCTGATTGCTCGTTGTCTTGTCTCGTATTCTAACCTCTTCTTTTCATCTGCGCTTAATTTATCCAATACGTCATATGCTTCTTCCAATTCAGAATTTTTCTTTGCCATTTTTTCAAAATCCTTTCTGGTTTTTCCTCCAAGAAAGCGCATCCACTGCAACAGGCTTGTCTCATTCTTCTCTTCCGGCGGAAGTTTCGACAATTCTAAGATATGCATCTCCATAAGATCTGTATACTCTTTTCCTGTCTTTGCATCACAGAATACAATTCTGCGATAACATTCTTTATCATCTTGAAAATGATCATATGCAAGAATACTCACATGGATACACTTCTTCAAACAATCGTATCCCTCACCTTCTTTGATTTCACCTGCATACATCTTACTCAGATAATAAACAGAACGGTTTGCCCAACAATCAAATGCTTCTACCTGCATCTCAAAATCGATCTGTTCTCCATCTTTCAGTTTCACCCGGACATCTAAAATCCCATACTTATCATCTTTCGATTCTTTTCTGAGAATTGTAGGCATAAGTTCTGTGTTCTCCACCTCGCTGGACGGAACATTTAATAATGCTGCAATGATATTCTTGCGGATATTGTCATTCTGCATCAATTCCTTGAAACAGAAATCTACCGTTGGAAGCATGATAAAGTCTTCCTGCTTCTCTTTCAATGTTTTGCATTGTGCTGTTGCTCTCTTAGTTGATACACGTTTCTTGTTTTCTTTCATAGAATTCTCCTCTCTTCTGTGCAATGAATGATTGCCTGAAGAAGAGGATTCTAAAGTTATATTTATCTTAACACAAGATAGTTTTCTATGGAAGTAACTATCTCTTAAAATCAGATATTTGAGAGACAGTGACGCGAAACTTACTCCATCACATAATCTTCAAACAATATTCATCTTTTTGGTTTGTCATCGGATTATCTGCTCGAAAATCTGAGCTTATTGAATAATTACCGATTTGGTTTATAGATCTTTTTGCAGTTCATCAGAATGATGACTGCGTGGTATTAGATTAGCATGAGAATTCTATTATTGCAAGCTGAATTTTTTAATGCTCTAGTGTTCACAGGTGTTATGTTACTGTTCTTACTACGTGCAACCAGTAGCGTATCTCCGCAGCAATCCGCAAGTAGAAGAAGTGCCGGAATATCTAAAGACTATTCCACCAACACTTCTTCTACTTCTTTACTGTACTTACAATGCTTTGTCCAAATGCATCTTATCGTACATTAATAAAACTTTTATACATTATTCATTTTTGCTTTATGGGGTCTGACCACCAGTAGTTCAATGTGAAATTTAATAGTGCCTGACACCACTGTGGTCAACTTAAGAATTTTAGAAAAATTTTAGAATTCCTTCAGCCCTGATTTCATGGGCATTTGAAGGAATTCTTTTCTTTTTTTACAAAAAAGTACTTGACAAAACCTCCTAAAAGTGAGGTCGCTTCGCGACCTATTAATTAAGGAATTGTTCGTCTCGCCACGAACCTTAATTACACTTTAGGAGGTATATCATATGAATCGAATTGACATCTGCAAAAATATCATCCAATCCATTAAGGATTATATCACAACCCCAGAAAAACTGGAACCACATCGTGTAAAAAATCATTTTGTTCGCAAACGAAAACTTTCTCTTTTTCAGGTAATTATGTATCTGCTTTATACTTCAAAAGCCTCCATGTTTCAAAATCTTTCCCGTATTCGGGAAGATCTTGAATGCCTTGATTTCCCTGACATTTCAAAGCAGGCTCTGTCAAAGGCTCGCCAATTTATTAACCCTGCCTTATTCAAAGAGCTCTACTATTTATCGGTTGATTTATTCTATAAGCAACTCCCATCTCGTAAACTTTGGAACGGATATCATTTATTTGCCATTGATGGTTCCAAAATAGAATTGCCTAATTCCAAATCGAATTTCGAATTCTTCGGTGAAATGTTTGGATATCCTGATCCAAGCCGCCGTTTTACTATGGGACTTGGTTCCATTGTTTATGATGTTCTTGATGATTATATCGTCCATGCTTCTTTTCAACGATATCTTGCATCTGAACGTTCTGCTGCTTTAGAGCATTTGCATAATTTAGAAGATTTAAATATCTATCAAAACAGCGTTATAATCTTTGATCGTGGCTATTATTCTGAAGATATGTTTCGTTACTGTGTCGAGCATCAGCACCTTTGCCTTATGCGCTTGAAGCAGAATTATAACATTGCCAAGAAATGCTTTGGCGACATAATCACTGTTCTTCCTGGCAACACAAAAGACGGAACTGAGAATATCAAGATAAGAGTCATCGAAGTTATTCTCAATGATGGAACGAAAGAGTATCTTGCCACCAATCTTTTTGATTCACATATTTCTCAACAGATGTTCCGCGAACTTTACTTCTATCGCTGGCCAGTCGAAACAAAATATAAGGAATTGAAAAGTCGTCTTGCTATTGAAGAATTTTCCGGGGCAACAACCACTTCGGTACTTCAAGAATTTTATATCAACGTACTTCTCTCAAATCTGTCATCTCTTATTAAGAATCAAGTTGATGAAAAAATTCAGATTACCGCTAAAAGTACGAATAAGTATCGATACCAAGCAAACCGGGCATTTATCATCGGACGTATCAAAACAATAGTTCCTAAAATCTTGTCTAATCTTTTCGATTTATCTGCAATTGATAGATTATATAAGGACTCTCTCCGATGCAGATCTCAGATTATGCCTGGAAGAACATTTCGACGAAAAAAGAACAAAGCAATAGGCAGAACACATTTTAACAACAAAAAAGTCGCATTCTAATAATCAATAGTTTTTAACATGGCTTTTCCGTGAAGCTCTATTAAAGTGCGTCTTCTTTTCTAATCTACTTTCCTCTTTTCCCGATTTCACACCATTGACCATTGCTCTGGCCAGGCACTTGTCTTAAGTTGACACTAGGTTGACCACATTGACTCCTGACGCTGATGCATACATATTTCTTTTCCCCAAGCTCAAATATAGCACTATCCATGACGCACCGCCTTTCTGCAGCATTTCAGCCGCGCATTATAGTTTTCCTGCAGGACTTGTGTTTCCCGGAGAGTGACGAGCCGTGCTACCCACGGCAGCAACAGCAATCTGACTTCCCGCTTCGGTCCGACCAAATCCGCCTCTGTACAATCCTGGAGCAGTTGCGCCTCAGTGTGGGCATGATATTCGATCATCACTTCGCATTGTAAATGCCCTCTTGCTCCTGTGCTACTCTCCGCCCAGATCTCGATTTCCTGCAGTCCCGGCATTCGTGGGGCGGTTCCCTCCCAGTACCCCGGACGGTCCGGGATGGGCGTAAACTCCACCTCAATAGAGTTCACTATGCCCCATACCCTGATGATCATTTCATTCTGCCGGATCCACAACCTTGAAGGTCAGGTGGATCGTGCTGTTGGCGTCAACTGTGGTCGCTTCTGCCTCGACATCGCTGATGATCGGTGCCTTGGTATCGACTGTAACATGCCTATCAACCTTTGTTGTCTTCCCGATACTGTCCTCAGCGATAATAGAAATTGTATTCGCGCCCTCATTAAGGGTAATTTCTTTCGAGAATGCGCCGCCTTCACCGACTGCTACTTCCTCTCCGTTAATAGTTACCTTAGAGAGAGTTACCGCGTCAGACCCGGCCGTTGCCGTACCTGATACCGTAACCTTTTTGCTGTTCGTCAGCAGTCCTTCTTTAGGACTCGTAATGTTTAGCGTAGGCGCGGATGTACTGATCACAAAGGATACTGTCGCAACGTCAGAAACATTGCCGTCATTATCGGACACCTGCAGGCTGACACTGTTGGAACCGTCTGACAGGTTGGTTGCATGATACGTGCAGGTCTTCTTTCCACCTGAATCGCTACAAGACAGTCCCTGTGTTACCTGAACGCCGTTGACCTTGAAGATTACGGACGCCATGTTGAGACCAGATCCGCCGGCATCGGAAAGCTCCATGACAATATCCTGCGTCGCGCTTCCAAGCACGCTGCCCTGCGTCGGAGACTTGATAGTCGCAGTCGGCTTCGTTTTCTCAAGGACACGGAATTTCAGTTGATCCCCGTATGTGTCGTCCGTAGCGTACATGATCGTCTCGTTGCCCGCCGCGTCGAATGCATGCAGCTCAATCGGGTATGTATGATTCGACTGGCTGTAAGATGATTCTGATCCGGACGGGATGTCCACGCTCCACTTCTGCGTCCCGGAGTTGTAAGATGCATTGTACTGCTGCCCTTTGTATTTGGCATAAGCCCTTACAATATCACTCATGTGTTTCTTCCTCACTTTCTTTCGCTTGAAATTGGATAGTCGTGCGGGTAATCATATGGATAGTCCTGATCGTACCAAAATTCAAATGATATATGAATTCGCTCCCCGGCATTCACTGTGGTTTTCTCTGCTTTCACCTCTTTGATTTCTGTCATATGCTACCCGCCTTTCTTATTCTGTTTCTATTTCCTTCCACAGTGCTTCTGATCCCTGCGCACCGGGCTCCCATACATTATTATCCACTAAGGATTCATATGTTTTGCCGTTGTGTGTCACCCGGTCTCCGGCCATATACGGATTTGTAGATCCCGGCTGTGCCCACGCTCCAATCCCAGTACCGTCCTGTCCCGGGAGCACCTCTGCAAAGAGTGACGGTGCCGCATCCGGCACCCAGTCCGACTGTGATGTATGTGCCTGCAGAACCTTATACAGTTTTCCGTTATGTGTCAAATAGAAGTCTTTCTGATATGACACACCATTCCCATCCCATACAGGATAGATATCTTTCACGGTAAGTGCCTGCTCATCCGTCAGACTTTGTGCCTGTATCTGCGCAACAGTGACTGCCGCCTGTACCATAGACGACTGCACCTCCGGCGTTTTCTCCGGCTTGTACATTACTACGCCATAGATCTTACCTGTATAGATCTCCGTCCTGTAAAACGCCGTGTATCCCTCGTATGTAGCGACCGTCTGGCCGCGCTCCTTCACGATTATCTTCGATGTGCGGCTCGTGTCAGTGAACAACACTTTAAGCTGCTCCGGAGTATTCCCAATGGTCAGGACACACAGATAATTGCCGTGAGACTCTACTTGCTGCACGGTGATTTCTGTTGCATCGTTAAAAATAATCTTCATTTTCATCATCCTTTCTTTTTTGAATCTATACGTTAAATGCGGCTTTGTCCAATATTAGGTTTGAGGTCATCGAATCTACCAGTTATTATGTTAAAAAATACGAAAACGGCTGTTTTGAAGCATGGGCAAAAACAACTGTTATTGGTACCCATCTGAGTTTTACGCAAATTGGAACATCCGGAATATACTATGCGCGTGTCACAAATATAGGAATCGGAATCAGAGCGAAGGAAGTGTACGATATTGAATATACACCTCAAAATAATGGAATAGTCTGGGGAGCGTCACCAAGTATGAATTCCAACATGTCTGCGATAGACGGATATGTCGTACAGTATGGAGCCGACAAAACACGCAACACGAATATTCGAGTTCATGTGACCGGCAAATGGAAATAATTACTGCTTGGTGTACCGTACGGCTACAAATCCAGCATATGTACTCCAGTTACTATGAGTTGTAATTACAACTTGCTGACCATTTGCAATAATCCGTGCTGCAATACTGTTTGCAACATTATTAGGGTCTACATACGGTAATGGATATGCGGCCCCTCCCGAGATAACCATACTGTATGTTGGATCTATCCAGAAATAATAGGCGTTGGTGATACCTGTATTTATAGTTTTGCTGGTATTGTTAGGCAACACACCTATATCGACAAGTCGCATATATACAGGTTTGCCACCAAATGTTTCGCCCGTTAAGATTTTGCCTGCGCCAATTGACATGTCATATGCATTTATTTTATTCGACAAAGCCGCATTTAGCGTAGGGATGTCCGGTGCGACCTCCGGTATAATATCCACTCCCGTGACATTGATCCCATCCAGATTTACGATCATAAACGGGCAGTCTACAGTAGTATCTCCCTCCTGTATATCTCCACTCGTACTTGACGGTGCTACAGGATTTCTTGCCGCTGGTTCTCCTTGAATCACAATCCATTCTGCGGATTCTTTCTGCTGCGCTGAATCATATGTATACCGGGCGACGACAAGATCCTTTCTTTGCATGCCTTGATTCCCATTATTGATTCTCTTTTAATGATAAGTGTCATCTGAACTTCCATTGCTTTTTCACTCCTTATCTCCTATACTCTAAACAGGCACTGCCATGCCAAATATAAATTAAGGAGACGATATTATATGGCTGACAAAAGAACTATTGCTCATGAACTGGCTATGCTCTACCTGAAAAATCAAGATCTGTCTGGATTAACACCAGAACAGCTTCTTGACCAGTACAAGGATACATACGAAAGAATTCGTAAGCATAATCGCCAGGAACAAGATTCTGAATGGCTCGTTTAATTCCTTATTGATCCGAACTATTTCTCTGCAATTTTCTGAGAGCTTGTTCGGCTTCAATGACTCCTCTGCGAGCAGCTCCATCTGCTTGCGGAGGATTTCTCTTCTGGTTGCATGTCTTACATCAATTCCTCTTCGCACTTTTCTACCTCCCTCTATATTGCTTTTTCACAATTAATCAACTCAGAATCTCCGTTTACTCTTCCGTAATTAAGTTTGTCTGTCATTGTGTTGCACCTTATCTATCACTTTAAGTGGATTTTTTAGGTAAAGAAATAAAGTCAATAGGGTAATTGTAGATTGATGCAAGAGTATTCAGTATTGCAAACGACACTTCAACTCTTCCTTTTTCCCAGTTAATAATGGTATTTTTGGAAACGTGCATGATTTCTGCGACTTCTTCCTGTGTCATTTCCGCATTAACTCTGGCAGCTGCTAAGCTGATTTTTGGAAATTCCAACGCTTTTCACCTTCTTTCAAATATCTGTTTCCTTGTTACTCCATTATAGTACCATCACTTTAAGTGTGTGTCAACACTTTTAGTGAAATATTTTCACTTTTTTCGTTGATATCTTATCACTTTTAGATTATACTTTAATTGGGGAGAGGAAAGGAGTAAACAATGTCAGAACGTGAATTCAATGAAGTTTTTGCCGAAAGGCTAAGATATTTTTTAGAGAAATATGAAATCACTCAACTTGAACTTTCAAAACGCTTAGGTGTTGGGACTACTTCTGTATATAATTGGTGTAATGGTATTAAAACTCCAAGAATGGATAAAATCGATGCAATGTGCAAGATATTCCATTGTCAGAGGTCGGACTTGATTAATGATAAGAGCGATTGTGAGAAAAGAACTGGTGCTGTTCCCATCAAAGTCCTCGGCAGAGTGGCAGCAGGCATCCCGATCGAGGCTGTTGAGAACGTAATTGATATCGAGGAGATAAGTGCAGAGCTTGCAAGCACTGGAGAATTCTTCGGATTGCAGATTCACGGAGATAGTATGGAACCGAAGTTTTCTGATGGAGATGTAGTTATTGTTCGCCAACAAGATGATGCTGAGTCAGGAGATATCGTAATAGCTACTGTAAATGGAACAGATGCGACTTGTAAGAGATTGAGAAAGTATAGAGATGGAATCGAACTCATTTCAACCAATCCGAGTTATGAACCGATGTTCTTTTCCGCAGAAGATATCGAGAAGAAACCAGTTCGGATCATTGGACGTGTGGTAGAACTAAGAGCTAAGTTTTGATATAACCTCGCAAGAGATTATATATAAGCGTGTGGTGCGCTTAGGAACAAAGGCTGAAAATAGAAAGGATGGAGAAGAACAGATGATATGTCCTAGATGTGGAACAAATAAGTTTGTAGTAAATAGAAAAACCCCCAGTGCGACTGCCACAGGTTAAACCTGCTGGTGATTACACCCTCGCAATATCTGGCGGCGTTCTTTCTAAAATTATTATAATTCAGTCAGGAACGGATGTTAACAAACATTTGTTCTAAAACATTCAAAATCGGTATAACCGCTTAGTGCGATTATATAAATTACAACAGGTTTTAAGGAAAGAGGAGCACTTATGAAAACATGGAAATTAGTATCAGGAATTATATCAATTGTTTTATTTGTAATTGTTGGTTTTCAATCTTGTGCTGTAGGAATTGGAAACACATTACAGGATAACGGAGAAGTAGGAGGATCTGCTGGAATAATCGTAGCGATCATGCTTCTTGTCGGCGGTATCGTATCTATCGCTACACGTAATGGCGGCAAAGGCGGGAATATCGCCCTTATCGTTCTGTTTGGACTCGGAGCACTTTGCGGTTTCACTATGGGTGGAAGCTATTCAGATTTAAGCGTATGGGCTGGATGGTGCTTAATTTGCACAATTTTAGCAATCGTATCACTTGTGAAAAAACCTAAAAACAACTAATCAAGAAAACAATCAATTAAAACCTGTAAAATAAAAACCGCTCCTGCGCCAACAGGAACGGTCAACTGGAAGAAACACACGCCAATGTGCTTCTTTTAGTAACTCCGAAGAGATACTCCAAAATCCAATGAATATTGTATCATCTTCGGAGCAGTCATACAAGCAGAACTGTTGTTCTGTTGTGGGGCTGTTATTTTTGTACTCAAATATAGAAAGGAAGATGATTATGTGGGTTGAAGAATTAAAGAATGGCAAGTACAAATTTGTGGAACGCTACACCGATCCAATGACCGGGAAGTCAAAACGAGTAGCTGTTGTTATGGATAAAAACACGGCGAGGAACCGTAAAATGGCAGCACTTACTCTGTCAGGTAAGATTGAGAGTGCTCTCGCACCGCAAGCGGACAGGATCCGTTTAAAAGACCTTGTCGAGCTGTACAGAAAAGAACAAGTCAAGACACTTAAACAATCTACTTACAGACGGAACATTGCCGTGTGTAACACGCTTATGAGCATTCTTGGCGAAGATATCTATGTTGACAAGCTGACAGCCGGATACATCAGAGAACGTTTTCTCGACACTGGTAGAGAACACAGCACTCTAAATGAATGGATGATCAGATTAAAAGCGTTGTTACGTTGGGGATACAAGAATGATTATATTGCAGACATATCTTATCTTGGAAAGATAGAGCGTTTCAGTGATATACCTCATCGGCAGAAAATAGAGAACAAATTCGTAGAATCATTGGAGTTAAAGGAGTTGATTGCTGGAATGACCGTTGTAGAATGGAAGCTGCTTACTGAATTTCTTGCCTTGTCTGGTCTTCGATTTGGCGAGGCTGCAGCTCTGAACACTTCTGATGTTGATTTGAAGAATAGGAAAATTCATGTAACGAAAACGTATGACAATGTAGCTGACATCGTTACAAGCCCGAAGACACCGTGTTCTGTGCGAGATGTATATATTCAAGACGAGTTACTCACTGTCTGTAGAAACGTGCTCCTATGCTACCACAAAGGCACTGTAGTGGCATTCAGCACAGCTTTCTTCCCTGGAACAACGAAAGAACACATCAACTTCGATTGCTACTCTAAATATTTACGTGAAACATCTGAACGAATCATTGGGCGGAGAATCACACCGCACACTCTTCGGCATACACATGCCAGTTTACTGATGGAGCAAGGAATTGACATTGACAGTATCTCAAAAAGACTTGGACATAATGACAGCAGAGTTACACAAGAAATTTATCTCCACGTCACAAAGAAATTAGAAAGTAAGCGAAACGAACAGCTAAGGGAGTTAAAAATTTTATAGTTTGCCCCATTTGTGCCCCATAAACATAATAAAAAATCTCCAAACCCCTTGCAAACACTGGATTTACAAGGAATTCAGAGATTAAGTTCGATGCCGCTGGCCGGACTCGAACCGGCACGGCTACTAACCGCTTGATTTTGAGTCAAGTGCGTCTGCCAATTCCGCCACAGCGGCTTATTTTGTCGGTTCATTATTCCCCGAACCGACTTTTTAATGATATCATATTTGCTTATTTATTTCAACCACTTTTTTATTACTCACCAAGTTTTTTGCCTATCTCAAAGCAATCAAATGTAGCGAAATAATCCTTCGGTG